>QQTW01000009.1_pt1 | contig 243828 bp, 215 predicted proteins | sample 1904831 | NCBI WGS metagenome assembly QQTW01 (sample SAMN09435610, study PRJNA476489) | Subsurface metagenome, whole genome shotgun sequencing project. | reverse complement strand
TCGCATCGCTCCTCCAGGGAGAGCTGCTTGTAAGTCCGCCCCATGGCAACACCTCCAGTTGGAAGTGTTGCACTTCGTTTGTGAACTCAGGGGACCCATGACCCCAAATCTCTTTTGTTGTGCGACGCTGGGGCCGCTGTCTTGTTCACCACCGGAATGCGGTGGTTATGGGTCCTGGCTTTCGCCAGGACGACGGCGGTGGGTGGAGCGGGCGCCTCGCGCTACCGAGAGACCTACCCCAGCTTCAACTCCGCATACCCTGTCGCGGCCACCTCATCGCACCGCGCCCGGTACGCCGGCGCGCTGCCGCTGTAGCGGGCGACGATGCGCCTCTGCTTGCCCTCGACGTTGCGGTTGATGCCGGTCATCCAGGAATCGACCTCGTTGGAGAGCAGGCCGACGCCGAGTGCCTTGACATGATCGGTCCAGCCGGCGGTGCCTTCGGGCGTGGCGTCGAGGAAGGTCAGGCCTTTCTGCTGCGCGAAGCGGAGCAGGCCGGTGACCCAATCGACGCTGTATTCGATGCTGCGCGGGATGTTGCCGAGCGCGGTGTGCGGGCCCATCAGCATCATCATGTTGGGGAAGCCGTCGACCATCAGGCCGAGATAGGTTTCCGGCCCGTGCGTCCATTTTTCCTTCAGCCGGGCGCCATGCGCGCCGCGGAAATCGATCTTGTCGAAGCTGCCGGTGATGGCATCGAAGCCGGTGGCGTAGATGATGATGTCGAAGGCGTAGTCCTTCTCGGTCGTCCGGATGCCCTCCGGCGTGATCCGCTCGATCGGCGTTTCCTTGATGTCGACCAACTCGACATTGTCGCGGTTGTAGACCTCGTAATAGAAGGTCTCGAGCGGCAGCCGCCGGGTGCCGAAACCGTGGTTCTTCGGGATCAGTTTCTCGGCCACCGCCTGGTTCTTGACGCGCTCGCGGATCTTGCGCGCGACGAAATCGCTGATCGTGGCATTCGCCGCACGATCGATCAGGATATCCTTGAAATTGCCCTGCCAGATGCCGAAGCCCCGCTCGCCATAGAGCTTCTCGTAGAACGCCTCGCGCTCCTCGTCGCTCACCTCGAACGCGCCGCGCGGATCGGGCGTATGCACGAAGCAGGCGAAGGTTTCCTTGCAGCGGGCAAAGATCTCGCCATAGCCGGCCTTGATCCTGGCTTGCGTCTCCGCGTCGATCTTGCCGTTGTGCAGCGGCGCCGCCCAGTTGGCGGTGCGCTGGAACACGGTGAGGTGGCCGACCTCGCCGGCGATGGTCTGGATGGTCTGGATGCCGGTGGCGCCGGTGCCGATCACGGCGACGCGCTTGCCGGTGAAATCCACTTTCTCCTTCGGCCAGCGCGCGGTGTGAAACGATTGCCCCTTGAAATCGTCGATGCCCGCGATCCGCGGCAGGGTCGGGGTCGACAGCGGACCGATCGCGGTGATCAGGAAGCGGCAGCTGTGCTGCGCGCCGCTCTCCAGCGTGATCCGCCAGCTCCGCGTCTCGTCCTGGTAGATCGCCGACGTGACGCGGCTCGCGAACTGGATGTCGCGGCGCAGATCGAACTTGTCGGCGACATAGTTGCAGTAGCGCAGGGTTTCGGGCTGACCGGCGAAATGCTCCGACCATTCCCATTCCTGCAAGAGCTCCTTCGAGAACGAATAGCCGTAGGAATAGCTTTCGGAATCGAACCGCGCGCCGGGATACCGGTTCCAGTACCAGGTGCCGCCGACGCCGGTGCCCGCCTCGAATACGCGCGCGCTGAGGCCGAGCTCGCGCAGCCGGTAGAGCTGATACATGCCGGACAGGCCGGCGCCGATGATGATGACGTCGTAATCCAGCGCAGCCGTCTCGGGGCTGTTGTCCGGGCGCGATGCGGCCACCTGTCGTTGCTCCCTGGGTTGATTGCCGGCAAGGCTAGCCGGTCTTCCTGTCGCCGACAAACATCGCAGAGCGGGGCTGCCATCGGGATTTGCGGAGGGCTCCCTGCCCGCGCGCATTCCGCGCCGCGGACTGTCCGCCCCGCGGCTTTACTCGGCCGCGGGATACCCGCTATCGTCGGGTGGATAAGATCGCCCGCCAAGCGGCGACGGAACCAGCGGGAGTGAGGCGATGGGAGAGGCGCTGCGCAGGCCGACGTCGACAGATGTCAGCAACCCCTGGCTTTATCAGGACGACACCTGGCGGCCGCTGTTCGCGCAACTGCGTCGCGACGATCCCGTGCATTATTGCGAGACGTCGGCTTACGGCCCGTATTGGTCGGTGACGCGCTACGACGACATCTTCGCCGTCGAGCTGGATCACCAGAACTATTCCTCGGCCTCTGAGCTCGGCGGTATCCAGGTCGCTGACCAGCCGAAGGGGCAGGAGCGGCCGAGCTTCATCCGCATGGATCCGCCCGGCCACACCGCGCAGCGCCGCACGGTGGCGCCGATCGTGGCGCCGTCGAACCTCGCCAATCTCGAGGCCCTGATCCGCCAGCGCACGGCCACCGTGCTCGATGCGCTGCCGCGCAACGAGACCTTCGACTGGGCCGAGCGGGTCTCGGTCGACCTCACCAACATGATGCTGGCGACGCTGTTCGATTTTCCCGCGGAAGATCGCGCCAAGCTGACCTGGTGGTCGGATGTCGCGATCGCCAACATCGATTCGCCCGACGCGGTGGTGCATTCGGAGGCCGAACGCAATGCCGAGCTGATCAAGATGGGAGAAGCTTTCCGCAAGCTATGGGACGCCCGGATCGATGCGCCTCCGACCTTCGACCTGATCTCGATGCTGGCGCATTCGGAAGCGACGCGGAATCTGGATGCGCGCGAGTTCATCGGCACGATCGGGCTCCTGATCGTCGGCGGCAACGACACCACGCGCAACTCGATGTCAGCGGGGCTGATGGCGCTGTGCGAGAATCCGGAGCAGTTCGAGCTGGTCCGCGCCCGACGCGAATTGATCCCGAACCTGGTGTCCGAGACCATCCGCTACCACACGCCGGTGCTGCACATGCGCCGCACCGCGCGCAACGATGTCGAGCTTGCCGGCCGTCAGATCAAGAAGGGCGACAAGGTGGTGATGTGGTACATCTCCGGCAACCGCGACGAGGACAAGATCGAGCGCGCCGACGAATTCATCATCGACCGCGCCAAGCCGCGCCAGCATCTCGCCTTCGGCGCCGGCGTGCATCGCTGCGTCGGCGATCGCCTGGCCGAACAGCAACTCCGCATCCTCTGGGAGGAGGTTCTGGCGCGCGATCTGCGTTTTGAGATTATGGGCCCGCCGCAAAGGCTCTATTCCAATTTCATCCGCGGTATACGAAGCTTGCCGGTGAGAATCGTCAATTGAGCCGCATCACCAGCCGTCATTGCGAGCGAAGCGAAGCAATCCATGTCGCCACATGGGGAGAGGTGGATTGCTTCGTCGCTGTCGCTCCTCGCAATGACGAAAGAGGACATGCCAAGGAACAAGAATGAAGAACGATCCCGTTGACGTCCTGATCATCGGCGCCGGCGCATCCGGCGCGGCGGTGGCCTGGAGCCTTGCCGATACCAAGATGCACATCCTCTGCCTCGATCAGGGCGGCTGGATGAATCCGGCCGAATATCCGAGCACCGGGCGCGACTGGGAGGCGAAATTCTACGGCGAGTGGTCGTCCAGCCCGAATGTCCGCAAGCGGCCCGAGGACTACCCGATCAACGACGACAATTCGCCGATCAAGGTCGTCAACTTCAATGCCGTCGGCGGCTCGACCGTGATGTACACCGCGCACTGGCCGCGGCTGCATCCGTCCGACTTCAAGGTGAAGACGCTCGACGGCGTCGCCGACGACTGGCCGATCGATTACGACGCGCTGACGCCGTTCTTCGAGGAGAACGACCGCATGATGGGCGTCTCGGGCCTGTCGGGCGACCCGCTGTCGCCGCTGAGCCACCCGCCGATGCCGCCGCAGCCGCTCGGGCTGTCCGGCCCGCTGCTCGGCAAGGCCCTGAACAAGCTCGGCTGGCACTGGTGGCCGTCGGACACCACGGTCGCGACGATGGATTACGAGGGCAGGGCGCGCTGCATCAATCTCGGCCATTGCACGCCGGCCTGCGCGCAGGGCGCCAAGGCCTCGACCGACATCACCTATTGGCCGCATGCGATCCGCGCCGGCGTCGAGCTGAAAACCCATTGCCGGGTGCGCGAGATCCTGACCAACGAGCAGGGCATGGCCTCCGGCGTCGTCTATTACGACAAGGACGGCGTCGAGCAATTCCAGCCGGCCGAGGTCGTGATCATCGCCTGCAACGGCGTCGGCACGCCGCGGCTGCTGCTCAATTCGGTGTCGGGGAAATTCCCCAACGGCCTCGCCAACTCGTCCGGCCTGGTCGGCAAGAATTTGATGTTCCATCCCTATGCGCAGGTCTACGGCTTCGTGAAGGAGCCGACCGACAGCAACCGCGCGCCGCCGACCTGCCTGTGGAGCAAGGAGTTCTACGACACCGATCTGTCGCGCGGCTTCGTCCGCGGCTACGGCATCCAGTTCGGCCGCGGCGCCGGGCCGGTGTTCGAGGCGGTCGCGAGCGAGCAGAAGGGCATCCTGCCCTGGGGCAAGGACCATCACCGCGTGTTCCGAAGGCTGAACGGGCATCGCCTCGCGGTCTCCGCGATCTGCGAGGACCTGCCGGAGGAGCACAACCGCGTCACGCTCGATCCCGTGCTGAAGGACAGCCACGGCATCCCCGCGCCGAAGATCGACTACACGATCTCGGCCAACAGCCGCAAGATGATGGACCATGCGCTGGCGCGCGGCCGCGAGGTCCTCGATGCCGCCGGCGCCACCGACATCTGCATCAACGATCCGATCCCGTGGGGCGGCTGGCACCTGCTCGGCACCGCGCGGATGGGCACCGATCCGGCGCGCTCCGTGGTCAACGAATGGGGCCGCTCGCATGACGTGAAGAACCTGTTCATCGTCGACGGCAGCATCTTCGTCACCTCGGGCGGCGTGAACCCGACCTCCACCATCCAGGCCCTCGCGCTCTACATCGCCGACCAGATGAAGCAGCGCCTCGCCAACCTGTTCGATTGAGACCGTCCATGTCCGAAGCAACACAACTGACCGCAGCCCAGCGCGCCGATCTTCGCACCGTCGCCGCGATGATCGTTCCCGAAAGCGCCGAGTACAGGGTGCCGGGCGCGGACGACCCCGCGATCCAGGCCGACATGCTGGCAACGCTCGGCCGCGACACCGCGCTGGTCGCTCAGGCGCTGGATCATCTGGGAAAGCTCGCCGGCCAACCGCTCGCCGAGCTCGACGAGGTCAGGCGCGACGCGGTGGCGCAGGAGTTTCGCAAGCATGGCGGCGCGGCCGCGGCCACCCTCGTTCGTGTGGTTCTGCAATGCTACTACCGCGACGACCGCGTGCTGCGCTCGCTCGGGCTCGAGTTGCGGGCGCCGTTCCCGAAGGGCCATGTGCTGCCGGACGGCGACTGGTCGCTGCTCGATCCGGTGCGGGCGCGCGGCGGGGTGCTGCGGCGGGCGACCCAGGGCTGATGAGATTGGGCTGACCTCCACCGACGGCGGTGCTTCACCTCTCCCTTTGGGAGAGGTCGATTTGCGCAGCAAATCGGGTGAGGGATTACGGTCTATCGAGAGAACAAGAGCCCTCACCCGGATTGCACTGGACGATGCTTCGCATCGCCAGGCGCAATCCGACCTCTCCCCAATGGGGAGAGGTGAACCAAGCGCGGCCGAGCGGCTTCGATCCAGGACTTATCTTGCCCTAGCCACCCGGGCAGGCGGGTGGCGTAACCACTTGCGGCGGCGGGAGCCGGTCACCATCTGAGAGGACCAAAGGACTCTCACCATGTTGGATTTTACCTCAGATACCGCCGGTGACAGGCCGTCACCGCGAACGGCTGACGCTGCGCTGGTCGATGACCGGGCGTTGCTGGATGCCTATTCCAATGCCGTGATCGACGTCACCGACCGCGTCGGTCCGGCCGTGGTCCGGGTCGAGACCGGGCCGAAGGTGCGCAATGCGCGCGAGCGCGGCGGCCTCGGTTCGGGCATCGTGATCTCGCCCGATGGGCTCGTCGTGACCAACAGCCATGTGGTCGGCGCGTCGAAGGAGATCCGGCTGCGCGACACCGAGGGCTTCGTCACCGATGCCCATGTGCTCGGCGTCGATCCCGATACCGACCTTGCGCTGCTGCGGGCCGATGGCGCGCGCGATCTGCCTTACGCCTCGCTCGGCAACTCCAAGACGCTGCGGCGCGGCCAGCTGGTGGTCGCGATCGGCAATCCGCTCGGCTTCGAATCGACGGTCACCGCCGGCGTGGTGTCGGCGCTCGGCCGCTCGATCCGCTCGGTCAGCGGGCGCACCATCGAGGACGTGATCCAGACCGACGCCGCGCTGAACCCCGGCAACTCGGGCGGCCCGCTGGTGTCGTCGCACGGCGAGGTGATCGGCATCAACACCGCGATCATCAACGGCGCGCAGGGCATCTGCTTTGCCGTCGCCAGCAACACCGCGCAGTTCGTGCTGTCGGAGATCATCCGTCACGGCCATGTCCGCCGCGCCTATATCGGCGTCGCCGGCCAGACCGCGCCGGTGCCGCGGCGGCACGCGGTGCTCGCCGGCGTCGAGAACAAGATGGGTGCGCTGTTGATGCAGATCGAGCCGGACAGCCCGGCCGCGCGCGCGAGCCTGTTGCCGGGTGACGTGGTCATCAAGCTCGACGGCGTTGAGATCAACGGCGTCGACGACCTGATCCGCGCGCTCGATCACAGCCGGATCGACCGCACGCTGTCGATGGACGTGCTCCGCCTCGGCCGCCTCCGCGCGATCGATATCCATCCGATCGGGAGGAAGCCGGCGAAGCAGTGAGGGCAATCCCATCTGCATGCGAGATGCACTCAGGTGAGGGGTATCTCTCCGCGAGCTCAGCTGCGGAGAGAACCCCTCATCCGTCGCGGACTACGTCCGCGCCATCTTCTTCCACACAGGGAGAAGGAAAGGGGGAGTTCGCGGCAGCGCTACTGCAGCGCGGTCAGCAGCTCGTCGGGCTGCTCGACCATCATCATGTGGCCGGCGTCTGATCGCACGACAATGTCGGGTCTTGGAGGCGAAGCGGAGATTCCGCGCTCGTGCTTTACCGACTATGAGACCCCATAGCGGACATACGACCGCTACGATGGCGAAGCGGCTAAGGTCACACTTCGCCAGATTACTGGATTACCCTGCTGTTGTTGAAAACGAGCGCTACTTGAAACACACGCTCGGTATTGGTTCGTACTTCGACAACAAGGTCTCGCCGTTCATCCATAGGCAGGAGATTTCGGGTTAGATCCGCCAGTGTCTGAGCCGCTTCGACCTCAGCTTCGCGCTGAGTTCCGCACTCCAGTCCTTCCTCATCGGGATAAAGCCCGGTGTCGTCGCGGATATCGAAATAATAGCGCGTCACTCCGGCGCCTCATTGCTTCTGGCGCTGGTTCAACATCGGCGCCAGCCGGCTGTTCCCTGTCAGTGAGAGCGCCGCCGGCCGATAGGACAGCGTGAGTGTTGCTTTGTTCCCTCAGCCCGCGGACGCGGAAGTCCGCGGCAGGGACGGTTTGCGTTCGGGGAGCTTCTTCTTCGGGGGCGCCGGCAGCAGACCTTCCCTGATCGCTTGCTTGCGAGCGAGTTTGCGAGCCCGGCGAATGGCTTCGGACTTTTCGCGCGCCTTTCTCTCCGAGGGTTTCTCATAGGCACGACGCTGCTTCATTTCGCGGAACACGCCTTCACGCTGCATTTTCTTCTTCAGAACACGAAGTGCCTGGTCGACATTGTTATCGCGGACTACGACCTGCATTAAATCTCCTCGATGACTGCAAGCTGGGACGATCCTGCGCGCAGCCGGTTGCGCAGGAGTTCGTTGCAAATGGAAGAATGAGAGCGACCGCGCATTCCTCGCCAGCCTCGAACGAGCAATTTTGCTCGTCACGGCGATGCGGTTCAGTGGGAGGAAGTGACCACTCCCGCGAGAACAAGTCAAACGATAAAGGCCTGAAGTCCCATTGGAACTGCTGCCCCGAACGGAGCCGCAGCGGCGAGCTGAATCAAATTGTCAGGCTTCCTTGTAATATGGCGGTCATCGTGTATATTACCATTATTCGATTAGCCGCTGTGCCTTGTTGAACGTGCCCGCGGGCTCCTTTTCCAAAGACATCGACGAAGTTGAAATCGCCGCGCGATTGTCGCGCGAAACGCGTTTGCGCGCTTTGGAGAAGAAAATGACGACAGGTACGGTTAAGTGGTTCAACGGCCAAAAGGGCTTCGGTTTCATCCAGCCGGGCGACGGCAGCAACGATGTGTTCGTTCACATCAGCGCGGTCGAGCGCGCCGGCCTTTCGGGTCTCGCCGAGGGCCAGAAGGTCAATTACGAGCTCAAGACTGACAAGATGCGGGGCAAGGTCAGCGCCGAAAATCTCTCGCTGGCTTGATCTCGTCGCGCCGTTTCACGGATGTACTGAAACGGCAATGCTGCCCGCTCGATCCCTGGATTGAGCGGGTTTGCCTATTTTCAGCAGGTGAAGGATGAGCGCCAGGAAATCGGCAGTACCGTCACCTGAAGCGATCGCGCGCGCCGATCGTCAGCGCCTCGCCGCCGAAGAAGGCGTGCGGGCAATCGCGGATGTCGAACGCCAGGCGATCGAAGTGCGCAAGAACATGGCGCGCCTCCGCGAGCTACGCATGGCCAAGGAAGCTGCGGACGCGACCCTTGCAGCAGCCTCGCCGGCATTCCCGGCCAAGAAGCGCACGAGAAAGTTGTTGCGGTAGACACCCTCGACCAGTGTCGATGGACTTGCCGAGGACGGAGTGACAGCCGGGAGAGTGCTGATCGTGCCCAGAGCAAAATCGGACGGTGGTGGAACGATCACGTTCACCCTCGCGCTGGGGGCAGCGCGACAAATGTGCCGGCTTACGACGACGTTCCAAACCGACAAGCAGGCGTTCAGCTATCTGCACAAATACCGGACGGAATTCGAGAGGATCGCGCGAGCGCGCCTGGCTTTAGGAGAGCTCGAAGACGGAATCGTCATGCTCACGATGCTTTAGGTCGGTGCTTCGATAATGCCGGGCTATTCCGCAGGGGCTTCGCCGCAGCTTCCCGGGCCAGACGCTCAGCTTTCAGGCGCTCGCGATTCTCGTGAAAGGATTGCTCCGCCTTCGCGTAGTCGGTCATCGGTTTGGCATTGCTGATAGCCTTGAAAGCTTTGTCGGCTTCCCGCCGATGGCGGGTATTCGCTTCGTTTTTGGTCATTGTGACCTCCAGACTGGGCTTGTTTTTCCGCCGCGCCGCCCGGGGCGCGGGAAGGCTTCGAGATTGCGTCACCAGGCCAGCTTGAGAACGCTGACAAGCAGTGCCGACAGGACAGCAATTGTGAGCGCAATGTCGACAAGAGGAGCTGCTAGACAGGCGCGCGCCGGGTCGGCTTCATCTTGTCGGTTTCCTGCGAACCGCAGCGGGCATCGCCGGATTTCGGAATAATAGAATGTATCGCTGATTTGCCCGACGTGTCAAGTTGCTTGTCCAAGTGTGCTTATCCAAGTGTGCTTGTCCAAGTCCCGGCGGGCTCCCGGCTCCTTTGCATGGGGTTGTTTTCGATATTTTGGGAACGCTCGCGGTGCGCCACCTTCTCTCACAGCGGGAGAAGGCTTCGCGGCCGCCCTACTGCAACGCTGCCAGCAGTTCGTCCGGCGTCTCGACCATCATCATGTGGCCGGCGCCAGGCAGCACGACGGTCCGCGCGTTCGGCGTCGCGGCGGCGAGCGCCTTGCCGGCCTTGGCGGGGGTCATCATGTCGCGCTCGCCGAGGATGAAGGTCGCGGGCACCTTCACGGCCGCCGCGGCGGTCAACCCGTTCTGGTAGGCGTTGCAGGCGTTGAGGTCGTTGTAGAGCACGCCGGGCTTGGCCTCCTGCAGCACCCGCTGCGCGCCCTGGTGCATCCACAGCCCCGGTGCGAGGCTGCCGCCGAGCTCGGCCTTGAAGCCGAGGCCCCAGATCGAGACCATGTCGATCGCTGCGCCGTCATTTGCTTCGGCGGCTTTCAGCAGATCGAGGCCGACCGTCATGGTCGCGGCGGTGCCGATCAATGCGAGGCCGGAGACCTTGTCGGGATGTCGTGCCGAGGTCTCGATCGCGATCAGCGAGCCCATCGAATGGCCGATCAATCGGGCCTTGGTTGCGCCGGCGGCGGTGATCAGCGCGGCGATCCAGTCGGCCATCTCGGCGATGGTCGGCAGCGGCTTGCCGGCGGAGCGGCCGTGGCCCGGCAAATCAGGCGCCAGCACGGAATAGCCGTGATGGGCGAACCAGCGGCTGTGCAGCGCCCAGGTCGAAGAGTCGAAGCCGGCGCCGTGGATCATCACGACCGCCGGCAGCGAGGGATCGAACGGCTTGCCGCCGGTCGCGATGAAGGTGTCTGCACCGTTCACTGAAAGCTGCATGGCCTCAAGTCCTTTGCGAGGCGCGCAGCGCCTGGCCGAGATCGTCGGTGATATCGTCGGCGGTTTCGATGCCGACCGACAGCCGCACCAGCTCCTCGCCGATGCCGGCGGCCTTGAGCTGTTCGGCGTCCATCTGCTGATGCGTGGTGCTGGCAGGATGGATCACCAGCGTCTTGGCGTCGCCGACATTGGCGAGATGGCTGATCAACTTCAGCTGCTCGATGAACTTCTTGCCGGCGGCGCGGCCGCCCTTGATGCCGAAGCTGATGATCGAGCCGGCGCCGCGCGGCAGCAGCTTCTTCGCCAGCGCGTAATCGGGGTGCGTCTCCAGCGACGGATGCAGCACCCAGTCGACCGCCTTGTTCGCAGTCAGGAACTCCAGCACCTTTTGGGTGTTGCTGACGTGCCGGTCCATCCGGACGCCGAGCGTCTCGATGCCCTGCAACAGCTGGAAGGCGTTGGTCGGCGACAGGCAGGCGCCGAAATCGCGCAGGCCCTCGGTGCGGGCGCGCATGATGAAGGCGGCCTTGCCGAACTGCTCGTCGAAGACGATGCCGTGATAGCCGGCATAGGGCTCGGTGAGCTGCGGGAACTTGCCGGAGGCGCGCCAGTCGAACCGGCCACCGTCGACGATCACGCCGCCGATCGCGATGCCGTGGCCGCCCATCCACTTGGTCGCCGAATTCATCGTGATGTCGGCGCCGAGCTCGATCGGCTGGCTCAGATACGGCGTCGCGAAGGTGTTGTCGATCAACAGCGGGATCTTCGCGTCATGCGCGATTTGCGCCACCGCGGGGATATCGAGCACTTCGAGGCCGGGATTGCCGATGGTCTCGCCGATCACGAGCCGCGTGTTCGGCCTGATCGCGGCGCGGAACTCGTCGAGCGCGCGCGGCTTCACGAAGGTCGTGGTGATGCCGAACCGCGGCAGCGTATGTGCGAGGAGATTGATGGTGCCGCCATAGAGCGAGGCGGAGGCGACGATATGGTCGCCGGCATTGAGCAGCGTTGCGATCGCAAGATGCATCGCGGCCATGCCGCTCGCGGTGCAGATCGCACCGACGCCGCATTCGAGCGCGGCGATGCGCTCCTCCAGCACTGCGGTCGTCGGGTTGGAGATCCGCGTGTAGATGTGGCCGGCGCGTTCGAGGTTGAACAGCGCCGCGGCGTGGTCGGCATCCTGGAACACGTAGGACGTGGTCTGGTAGATCGGAACCGCGCGCGCACCGGTTAAGGGATCGGGGCGTTGGCCGGCGTGCAGGCTCAGGGTTTCGAAGGCAGGCGGCTTGGGTGCGGGCATGCGAGGCTCGTCAGGTCAGTCGATGAGGATATTTGGTCTGCAGCTCTATACGTGAACTGCGGTGCGGACGCGGCCGACATTGCCGAACACCCGCAGATAGCGCTCGACCTCCGAGGGGATGCCGGTCGCCTTCTCCGGATTGTCGGAGAGCTTCACGGCCGGTCGGCCGTCGACCGACGTCACCTTGCAGACGATCGAGATCGGATCGAGCTCGGCGGTGCCGTCAGGCGCGCAGCCGACGAAATCGTTGGTCAGGTTGGTGCCCCAGCCGAAGCTGACGCGCACGCGCCCCTTGAAGTGATGGAAGGTCTCCTCGATCGAGCCGACATCCATCGCATCCGAGAACACCAGCAGCTTCTCCTTGGGATCGCGCCCCTTCTGCTTCCACCATTTGATGATGTCTTCGCCGGCGGTGATCGGCGGCGCGCTGTCGGGGCGGAAGCCGGTCCAGTCGGCAACCCAATCCGGCGCGTCGCGCAGGAACGGCTTGGTGCCGAAGGCGTCGGGCAGTGCGATCAGGAGGTTGCCGCCATAGGCGTGTCGCCACTGGTCGAGGATGCGATAGGGCGCCCAGCGCAGCTCCTGGTCGTCATTGGCGAGCGCGGCGGCCACCATCGGCAGCTCATGCGCATTGGTGCCGATCGCCTCGAGGTCGTTGTCCATCGCCAGCAGCACGTTGGATGTCCCAGTGAACGACGAGCCGAGGCCTTCCTTCACCGCCTCGACGCACCAGCGTTGCCACAGGAAGCCGTGGCGGCGCCGCGTGCCGAAATCGGACAGCCGCAGGCCGTCGAGCTTGCGCAACCGCTCGACCTTGGCCCACAGCTTGGCCTTGGCGCGGGCGTAGAGCACGTCGAGCGCGAAGCGGCCGTAGGTCTTGGTCGCCGCGCGCGAGCGCAGCTCGTTGAGGATCGCAAGCGCCGGGATCTCCCACATCGTGGTGTGGGTCCACGGCCCGTGGAAATGCAGCTCATACTGGCCGTCGACCTTGTGCAGCTCGTATTCGGGCAGGCGGAAGGTCGAGAGCCAGTTGATGTAATCGGGCGAGAACATCTGGGTCTTGCCGTAGAACGTGTTGCCGGCGAGCCAGATCAGCTCCTTCTTGGAGAAGCGGATGGTGCGGGCGTGGTCGAGCTGGGCACGCAACTCGCCCTCGTCGATGACTTCGGCGAGCTTGATATGGGTCGACCGGTTGATCACCGAAAAGGTCGTGCGGGTGTCCGGATAGGATTCCCGGATCATCTGCTGCATCAACAGCTTGTAGAAATCGGTGTCGAGCAGGCTGCGCACGATCGGGTCGAGCCGCCAGCCGTGGTTGTAGGTCCGGGTCGCGATATCTGTCACGGTCATGCCGGAACCTTAGCCTGCCGGGCGCGGTCCGCCCAGTGGGTATCGGGCGGAACATGGCAGGTCAGCGCGCTATGGTCTGCCGTATACGGCCAACCGTGGCGGCGACATCGGCCCAGGCCGGCCTGGCGGGGGCAAACTGGCGCCGCAGGAAGCCGACAAGCTCAGCAACCTGGCTGTCGCTCATGCTGTCCTTGAAGGCCGGCATGTAGCCGAGATCGGTTGCGGCCGGCTTGGCGATGCCGTGCAGGATGACCTGGATCAGATTGTCGGGCACATCGCTGTGCAGATTGCTGTTCAGCGCCAGCGACGGCCGGCTGCCGAACAGCGGCGGCCCGCCGACCTCATGGCAGACCGCGCAGGCGCCTTGATAGATCCGCCCGCCGGCCGAGGCGGCCGTGGTGACGGCCGTGCTGGCTTCGAGCTTCGCGGCGAGCGCATCGTGAGCCGGCCGGTCGGCGGCTTCGTTGAACGAGGCGAGGTAGACCGCCATCGCGCGGATGTCCTGGTCGGGCAGCGCGGCGAGCTCCTTTACGACCGGCGCCATCGGTCCCGCGGCGACGCCATGCAGGCGTGACTCGCCGGTGCGCAAGTAAGCGTAGAGCTCGTCTTCGCTCCATGGGATCGGCGCCTTCGATAGCGAGGTCAGCGCCGGCGCCTCCCAGCCCTCCGCGAAGCCGCCGGCAAGATAGGCGCGCTGCCGTTCGGCGCCGAGCCCATTGCGTGGCGAATGGCAGGCGCTGCAATGTCCGAGGCCTTCGATCAGGTAGGCGCCGCGATTCCAGATCTCAGATTTCGATGGATCGGGCCGAAACGTATCAGGCCGATGGAACAGCGCATTCCATCCGGCGAGCAGCGGCCGCAGGTTGAACGGAAAGGCGAGCGTGTTCGCCGGCGTCGCCGCGCGCACCGGCGCCTGCGCCGTCAGGTAGGCATAGAGCGCCTGCAGGTCGGCATCATTGGTCCTGGCGAAATGCGTGTACGGGAATGCCGGGTAAAGATGGCGCCCGTCGCGGTGAATGCCTTCGCGCATGGCGCGCTCGAAGGCGGGATAGGACCAGGCGCCGATGCCGGTGTCGACATCGGGCGTGATGTTGGTCGTGTAGACGGTGCCGAACGGCGTCTCGAGCGGCCGGCCGCCGGCATTCACCACGCCATGCTCCGACGTGTGGCAGACGGCGCAGGCGCCGAGCGCCGCGAGCTCCTTGCCACGCGCGATGGTGGCCGCGGAATAGACCGAGGCATCGGGCTGGGCGATCGGCGCGATCGCACGCCAGGGCAGGACGGCGGCGCCGATCCCAAGCGCCGCGGCGCAGAGTGCGGCGATGCCGGCGAGTACGCCGCCGCGCTTTGCGAACGGATTTTGCCATCGGTTGAGCTCGGCCGGCCGCGCGGGCGGCGGCAGCGGTGCAGGCGCTGTGGGTTGCTCGCCGCGCAAGCCTTTCAAAATGCGCTCCGGCGTGAACGGCAATTCGCGAAAGCGCACGCCGGTAGCATCATAGATCGCGTTGGCGATCGCGGCCGCGCTCGGCACCGAGGCGGATTCGCCGACGCCGAGCGGCGGCTGGTCCTGCCGCGGCAGCATCAGCACATCGATTTTGGGCAGCTCAGGGAATTTGATGATGGGGTAGGCGCCCCATTCCCGCGCCGTCACCGCGCCGCGCTCGAAGGAGACCTCCTCCATCAGCGCGCGGCTGGTCGACTGGATCACATTGCCTTCGATCTGGTGTCGCACGCCCTCGGGATTGATCATCAACCCGGAATCCTGGCCGGCGACGACGCGGGTCACGCTGACATCGCCGGTCGCCTTGTTGACCGCAACATCGGCGATCCACGCCGACCATGCCGCGCCGTAACCGGGAAACTTGCTGTGCACGTAGAGCGCATAGGCGAAGCCGCGGCCGCGGAGGATGTCGCCGTCGGCCTCGGGCTCTTTCCGCACCGGGCGCGGCGTCCAGCCCGCGCGTTCGGCGACCGCGTTGACGAGATCGATCGCGCGCTTGTCTTTCAAATAGCGCAGCCGGTACTCGATCGGATCGACTTCGGCCTCGGCCGCGAGCTCGTCGATATAGGACTCGTGCGCAAAGGTGTTCGGCAGCGCCGAGACGCCGCGAAACCAGGAAGCGCGTACGATCGGCGGCATGTCGTTGGCGACCACGCGCATATTCTCGTAGTCGTAGGGCGGGATCGCGGTGCGGTCGCCCATCTCGAACATTGCGGCTTCAGGTGCGATCCGCCCGGTGAGCAGCAGCGCCAAGGTCGGCGCGCCGTTCGAGGGATAGCGCGTCGAGAAGTCATAAGCGGCGACGCTGCCATCGGCATTGAGCCCGCCATTGACGTCCATCAGCTGCGCGGTGCCTTTCGGCTCCCAGGCATGTTCCTGTTCGCGGGTGAGCTGCACGCGCACGGGCTTCCCGATCGCGCGCGACAGCAGCAGTGCGTCTGCGGAGACGTCGTCGGCGCAATTGCGGCCATAGCAGCCGGCGGCTTCCATCCGGATCACGTCGATCTCGGATTCCGGCCGCTGGATCAGGAGCGCGAGGTCGCCGCGCAGGATGTGCGGGTTCTGCGTGCCGGACCAGACGCGAATTCCATCGTCTCCGTAGCTGGCGACCGCGCAGGACGGGCCGATCGAGCCGTGCATCTGATAGGGCCAGAGATACGTCCGTTGCATCGGCTTGGCCGCCGCCTTAATCGCGGCATCAACATCGCCCTTGTCGATCAGCTGCCGTGGCGTCGATGGATTGGCGCGCAGCGCCTGCTCGATATCGGAGAGATCGGTCAGATCAGGTCCCGGCTTCCAGCTCACTTTGAGCTGCGCGGCGGCCTTGATCGCGTTCTCCTCGCGTTCGGCGACGACGCCGACGAAATCACCGATCCGCACCACCGCGACAAGTCCGGGAATATCCCGCACCGAGGCTTCATCGACCGCGATCAGGCTGGTGCCGACGAACGGGCCGGCGTCGACGCCGGCATAGGGTGGGCGGACGACGCGGCCGTGCAGCATGCCGGGCACGCGCACGTCGTGGACATAGACCAGCTCACCGGTGGCCTTTGCCGGCAGATCGACGCGCGGCACCGACTTGCCGACGACGGAATAGGCGCTCACCGCCTTGACCTGAACGTCGTCGGCGAGCTCGAGGCGGATGGTCTCGTCGGCGATCAGCTCGCCATAGCTGACGCTGCGGTTGTCGTGGCCACGGATCAGGCCGTCTTCGATGGTGAGATCATCGACCGGTAGCTCCAGCCGCTCGGCCGCGCGCGAGAGCAGGAAATGCCGGGCTTGCGCTGCGGCCTTGCGCAAGGGAACGGCGGTGATCTGGATCGTTTCGCTCGCGATCGTCGCGCCCTGGTTCGGCACCACGGCGGTGTCGCCGAGGATCACCACGACGCGGGCAAACGAGACGTCGAGCTCTTCGGCCACGATCTGTCCGAGCGCGGTGCGGATGCCGGTGCCGAGATCGACATGGCCGTTATAGGCGTTGACCGAACCTTCAGCCGTGACGGTGATGAAGGTCTCGAACGCGCCTTCCGCGCCAAGAACCGCGGAGCGAACCACCGACAGCGCGCCGCGCATGCGTTGCTCCGGACCCGCCATCAACCGCGCGCCTCGAGCGCGTGACCGGCGGCGCGCATCGCGGCGCGGATGATTTCGATATGCGCGCCGCAGCGGCAGAGATTGTAGCGCAGCGCTTCCAGCACCTCATGCTCGGAAGGATTGGGATTGCGCGTGAGCAGCGCCTTGGTGGTGATGATCATGCCGTTGAGGCAGTAGCCGCACTGCGCGGCCTGCTCGCGGATGAAGGCCTCCTGTACCGGGTCGGGATGTTCGCGGCTGCCGAGCCCTTCCAGCGTGACGATGTCGCGTCCCGCACAGCCCTCGATCGGAATCACGCAGGCGCGCGCGGCGACGCCGTCGATCAGCACCGCGCAGGCGCCGCACTCGCCGAGCCCGCAGCCATATTTCGGTCCGTTCAATGCGAGATCGTTGCGCAGCACGTAGAGCAATGCGGTGTCGGGAGCGGCGTCGACGTCATGATTCCTGCCGTTCACGGTCAGGCGCATTGCCCCGGTTCTCCCCTGATGTTTGCGCTGCAACGTCAGCGTCAAATCGAAGACGAGGATAACGTTTGTGTACAAACGTGCAAGCGGCGGCATGCCGCGCTGCAGCGCGTGCACGCTTTATGAACAGGGTGCGCAAGCGAAGGGCAGCTTTTGATTGCAAAGGCCGCTTGACAGGTCCCGGGCTCGCGCGCAGGATCATTCGTATACGAACGATAAGCACCGGAGGCGGAAGCGCAGTATGATCGACCGCCGCCACAAGTCCAGGTCTGGTCACGATGGCTGACACAATGACCGTCGCCGCCGGCGACAAGATCCGCTGCGATGCCTGTCCGGTGATGTGCTACATCAAGCCGGGCGCGGCCGGCGCGTGCGACCGTTACGCCAATCATGATGGCACGCTGGTGCGGGTCGATCCGCATGTCGTGCTGGAGCGTACCGTCTCGCATGGCGGCAAGCTGGTGCCTTTCCAGGTCAGCGGCGACTGGGACGGCAAGATCGTCCGGCAGCCCGACCTGTTCGTCACCGCGATCGGCGCCGGCACCACCTATCCGGACTACAAGCCGGCGCCGTTCATCGTGTCGTCGGAAGTCGACGGCGTCGACATGGTCACGGTGGTGACCGAGGGCATCTTCTCCTATTGCGGCGTCAAGGTAAAAATCGACACCGACCGCTATCTCGGTCCGGAGACCGCGACTGTGCGCGCGGACGGCGAGGCGGTCGGCCATGTCACGACCAGCGAATATGGCTCGCAGATGCTCTCGCTCGGCGGCGTGCATCACCTGACCGGTGGCTCCAAGAAAGAGGGCCGCGTCACCTGCGACACGCTAATGGATCTCTCCAATTGCAAGGCGGTGGAGCTGACCATCGATGGCGGCGCCACCGTCGTGGTGCAAGCGGGCAAGCCGCCGATCGTCAACGGTGTGGCCGAAGAGCGGATGCGGGTCGGCTGCGGCTCGGCCACCATCGGCATGTTCGCCAAGCAGTGGCACGGCAAGGTCGATGAGGTCGTGGTGGTCGACGACCACATCACCGGCGTGCTCAGCGAGCACCAGGCCGGCAAGCTGCTCGACATCGCCGACACCGGCATCAAGATGAAGGGCCGCCGTTCGACGCCCGGCCGCTATTTCCAGGTCGCCGATCCCGGCACCGGGTGGGGCGGCACCAACATCTCCGATCCGCTGTCGATCCTCGGTCCCTTCAATGCCAAGGAGGCGCGGCCCGGGCTCACCATGCTGATGGTCTCGACGACCGGCGAGCATGCATCGTACTACGTGCTCGACGAGGCGTTGCAGCCGGTCGAGACCGAGATGCCGGCCGATCTCCGATTCTCGGTCGAGCGCATCCAGGAGAATTGCGAACCCGCGCTGTGCACCGTGCTGTTCATGGGCGGCGCGGGCGGATCGCTGCGCGCCGGCGTCACCGACAATCCTGTGCGGCTGACGCGCTCGGTGAAGGACGCGCTGACGCGCGTGACCAGCGGCGGCGCGCCGGTGTACGTGTGGCCGGGTGGCGGCATCACCTACATGGTCGATGTCACGCAGATGCCGGCCGGCGCCTTCGGTTATGTGCCGACCCCGGCACTGGTGGCGCCGATCGAGTTCACGATGCGGCTGTCGGACTACGCGGCGCTCGGCGGCCATATGGATTATGTCCGTCCGCTGTCGTCGCTGCGGGACAGCGCCGACATCCGGCCGATGCCGTACCTGCCCGGGCGGCACGCATGACGCGGCTCCCGCAAATCGCGCTTCTTCCTGACGGCAAGCGGCTGCATTTGCAGGATGGGCCCATTGATCTCGTCATCGAAGCCAGGGGCAGGGATGCGGAAGTTCGATCCGCCTATCAGGCGGCGGCGGAGCACTTGACCGGTCTGCTCGATGAACTCTGCTCGGAACTTGCCGAACTGCGCAGCGCGGCGCATCCCGATCGCTGCTTGCTGAAGGGCGTGGTCGCGCGGCGCATGCATGCGGCGGTCGCGCCGTTTGCCGCGGATTGCTTCATCACGCCGATGGCCGCCGTCGCGGGCTCGGTCGCCGAGGAAATCCTCGGTACGATGTTGCGCGTAGCGGCGCTCGACCGCGGCTATGTCAACAATGGCGGCGATATCGCGTTGCATCTCGGCGAGGGCGAACAATTTACCGTCGGCCTGATGGACCGGCCAGACCGTCATGGCGTGATGCGCACGATGTCGGTCGATGCCGACATGCCGGTCCGTGGGATTGCGACCAGCGGCCGCCACGGCCGCAGCTTCTCGCTTGGCATCGCCGACGCCGTCACCGTGCTGGCGCGAACGGCATCGCAGGCCGATGCGGCTGCGACCGTGATCGCCAACGCGGTCGATCTGCCCGGCCATCCCGCGATCATGCGCGTTCCGGCCAACGAATTGCAGCCCGACAGCGACCTCGGTGGACGACTGGTGACGCGCGATGTGGAGAATTTGGCGGAACACGAGATTGGGCAGGCGCTCGAGGCGGGCGCGGCGCGGGCGCGCATGCTCCTGATGTCGGGATTGATCGAGGGCGCGGCATTGCGTCTACTGGGCGAAACGCGGCTTGTTGGTGCAACTGGGATCGGGGCGCCGAAGTCGCACGCGTTTCAGGAACGAACGATAGAACACATGCTGCAGGCATGACCGGGAGCGAGGCACAATGAGCGCCGTTATTCGCAAGATCGTCACCGTGGTCGAGGAGATCCATCTGGAGATGGGCAAGACCATCGCGCCGCCGACCCGCCGCGCCGCCGCCATCGCCGTGATCGAGAATCCCTTCGCCGGACGTTATGTCGAGGATCTGTCGCCGCTGATCGCGATCGGCGAGGAACTCGGTGAATTGCTCTCCAAGCGGGCCGTCGCCGCGCTCGGCATCGATGGTGCCAAGGCGCACAGCTACGGCAAGGCCGCCGCTGTCGGCGAGAATGGCGAGCTCGAGCACGCGGCCGCGATCCTGCATCCGAAAATGGGTGCGCCGGTGCGCAAGGTGCTGTCGAAGGGCGCGGCGCTGATCCCGTCGTCGAAGAAGCGCTCGGGGCCCGGCACCACGCTGGATATTCCGCTCGGGCACAAGGATGCGGCCTTCGTGCGCAGCCATTTCGACGGCATGGAGGTGCAGATCAACGATGCGCCGCGGGCCAACGAGATCATGGTCGCGGTTGCGGTCACCGACAGCGGGCGGCCGCTGCCGCGCGTCGGCGGGCTGACGGTCGGCGAAGTCAAAGGCGAAGACGGATTGCGTTAATCTCTTTCAAGGAAACTGGAGGACGGGATGCGTGGTTATTTCGTAGGGGCGGGATTGGCGATCGCGGTCGCGGCCATGGCAACGGGCGCCATGACGACGCAGGCCATGGCGCAGAGCGAAATCAAGATCGGCGAGATCAACTCCTATTCGCTGCTGCCGGCGTTCACCGAGCCCTATCGCAAGGGCTGGCAGCTCGCGGTGGAGGAGATCAATGCCGCCGGCGGCATCAATGGCAAGAAGCTCGTCGTCATTTCCAAGGATGATGGCGGCAAGCCGGCGGATGCGCAGACCGCGGCCAACGAACTGGTGTCGAGCGAGAATGTCGCGATGCTAACCGGTACGTTCCTGTCGAATATCGGCCTCGCGGTCTCTGACTTCGCCAACCAGAAGAAGGTGTTCTTCCTCGCGGCTGAGCCGCTGACCGACGCGATCACCTGGTCGAAGGGTAATCGCTACACCTTCCGCCTGCGGCCGTCGAACTACATGCAGGCCGCGATGCTGGTGGCAGAAGCCGCCAAACTTCCCGCAAAACGCTGGGCGACCATCGCGCCGAACTATGAATACGGCCAGTCGGCGGTTGCGGTGTTCAAGAAGCTGATGTCGGAGAAGCGGCCTGATATCCAGTGGGTCGACGAGCAGTGGCCGCCGCAGGGCAAGATCGACGCCGGCCCGGTGGTGCAGGCGACCGCCGCCGCGAACCCGGAGGCGATCCTCAACGTCACTTTCGGCGCCGACCTCGTCAAGCTCGTGCGCGAGGGCAACACCCGCGGCCTGTTCAAGGGGCGCACGGTGGTGAGCTTCCTGACCGGCGAGCCGGAATATCTCGATCCGCTGAAGGACGAGACGCCCGAGGGTTGGATCGTCACCGGCTATCCCTGGTATTCGATCAAGACGCCGGAGCACGACGCGTTCCTCAAGGCCTATCAGGCCAAGTACAACGACTATCCGCGGCTCGGCTCGATCGTGGGCTACCAGACCATCAAGGCGGCGGCGGCAATCCTCGCCAAGGCCGGCTCGAGCGATCCGGAGAAGCTGATCGCGGCGGCCGAAGGCATCTCGACGCCGTCGCCGTTCGGCGAGATCACCTTCCGCAAGATCGACCACCAGTCGACGCTCGGCGCCTTCACCGGCAAGACCGCGCTGAAGGACGGCAAGGGCATCATGGTCGATACCGCCTATCGCAAGGGTTCGGACTATCTGCCTGGCGATGCCGAGATCGAGAAGATGCGGCCGAAGGATTGAGGCCTCTTAGTTTCCCCTCTCCCTGTTCTTACGGGGAGAGGGTTAGGACGAGGGACGTCTCCAAGAGTGGGCTCGTGGAGAGTTCCCCTCACCCGAATTCAAGCTGCGCTTGAATTCGACCTCTCCCCGCAGGCGGGGCGAGGTGAAGAAAAACTCCAACGCGGACCGCCTATGGCCTTCTATATCGTCCAGTTCCTGACCGGTCTTGCCAGCGCGGCGTCGCTGTTCCTGGTCGCTTCGGGTCTGTCGATCATCTTCGGCGTGACGCGGATCGTGAACTTCGCGCATGGCGCGTTCTACATGCTCGGCGCCTATGTCGCCTTCACCCTGACCGAGCGTTTCTCGGGCGCATTCGGCTTCTGGGGCGGCATCGTCATCGCCGCGCTGGCGGTTGCCGCAATCGGCGTGCTGGTTGAGATGGTGCTGCTGCGCCGGATCTACCATTCGCCGGAGCTGTTCCAGCTGCTGGCGACCTTCGGCCTCACCCTGATGGTCGAGGACCTCGTGGTGCTGATCTGGGGGCCGGATGATCTCGTCGGCCGCCGCGCGCCGGGCTTCAAGGGCGCGATCGATTTCTTCGGCCAGAATATTCCGAGCTACGACCTGTTCCTGATCGTGCTCGGGCCGGTCGTGCTCGGCGTGCTCTGGCTGTTGTTCCAGCGCACCCGCTGGGGCGTGCTGGTGCGCGCGGCGACACAGGACCGCGACATGGTCGCGGCGCTCGGCGTCAATCAAAAATGGCTGTTCACCAGTGTGTTCGCGCTCGGCGTCTTCCTCGCCGCGCTCGGCGGCGCGCTGCAGATTCCGCGCGATGCGGTCAACCACGCGATGGACCTGCGCGTCATCGTCGAGGTCTTCGTCGTGGTCGTGATCGGCGGCCTCGGCAGCATCATCGGCGCCTTCGTCGCGGCTGTGCTGGTGTCCGAGCTCAACGCGTTCGGCATCCTGATCTTTCCGAAGATCTCCATCATCCTGGTGTTCCTGGTAATGGCGGTGGTGCTGATCGTCCGGCCGTGGGGGCTGTTCGGCAAGCCGGAGGCGCCGGCGCGGCGCACGCCGGGTCTCACCGTCAATCCATGGCGGCCGCTGACGACGAACGAACGGCTTGCCGCGATCGCCGTGCTCATCGTCGCCGCTGCGCTGCCGTTCGTCGCCGGCAACTACGTGCTCACCGTCGGCTCCGAGATCGCGATCTTCGTGATCTTCGCGGTCAGCCTGCATTTCCTGATGTCGGTCGGCGGGCTCGCCTCGTTCGGGCACGCGGCCTATTTCGGCCTTGGCGCCTATGGCGTGGCGCTGCTCGCCAAGATGGCGGGCTTGCCGATGATCGCCTGCCTGCTGCTCGGGCCGCTGCTCGGCCTTATGGGCGCCGCCGTGTTCGGCTTCTTCGCCGTGCAGCTCTCGGGCGTCTATTTCGCGATGCTGACCCTGGCCTTTGCCCAGATCGTCTGGTCGATCGCGTTCCAATGGGTGTCGGTGACCGGCGGCGACAACGGCATTCTCGGCGTCTGGCCGGAAAAATGGGCGGGGAGCCCGTCGCATTTCTATTGGCTGTCGCTCGGCATCGCCGCGCTTGCCGTGGTGATCCTCCGTATCATCGTGTTCTCGCCGTTCGGCTTTGCGCTGCGCGCGACACGCGATTCGCCGCTGCGCAGCGAGGCAATCGGCATCAACGGCAAGCGCATCCAGTGGACCGCCTTCGTGATCGCGGGCACGGTCGCAGGCCTCGCCGGCGCGCTGTTCGCCTATCTCAAGGGCAGCGTCTTCCCGGACAATATGGGCATCTCGCTGTCGGTCGACGCGCTGGTCATGGTGCTGCTCGGCGGCGTCGAGACGGTGTCCGGCGCGGTGGTCGGCGCCATCGTCTACAAGGCGCTGAACATCTGGCTGGTCAGCCAGACCGACTGGTCGAAGCTCGTGCTCGGCGGCTTTGTCGTGCTGATCGTGGTCGCGTTCCCGAAGGGCATCGTCGGTACGCTGGAAGCAGTCATGCGCCGGCGGCGTAAATCGCCCTCGTCGGCCTCGCCCCTGCTCACCTCCCGCATAGAGACCGCCGAATGAGCATGGTCCCCGCATTGTTGTCGGTCGAGGGGCTGACCAAATCCTATGGCGGCGTGCACGCGGTGCGCGGCGTCTCGTTCGAGTTGCGTGCCGGCGAGATCCTGGCGCTGATCGGACCGAACGGTGCCGGCAAGAGCACCTGCTTCGACATGCTGAATGGCCAGAACATTCCCGATAGCGGCCGCATCCGCGTGCTGGGCGAGGAGACCACCGGCAAGAAGCCGCGCGTGGTCTGGCGCATGGGGGTGGGGCGCACGTTCCAGATTGCAGCGACGTTCCCGACCATGACGGTGCGCGAGAATGTGCAGGTCGCGCTGGTGTCGCATGGCGGGCAACTGTTCAATCTGTGGGCTTCGACTGCGCGTCAGGCCCGCGACGAGGCCGGGCGGCTGCTCGATCTGGTCGGCATGGGTGCCTATGCGGAGCGGCCCTGCGGCGAGCTTGCCTATGGCGACGTCAAGCGGCTGGAGCTTGCGATCGCGCTCGCCAACCAGCCGAAGCTCTTGTTGATGGACGAGCCGACCGCCGGCATGGCACCGCGCGAGCGCATCGAGCTGATGCGGCTGACGGCGCGGATCGCCCGCGAGCAGTCGATCGGCGTGCTGTTCACCGAACATGACATGGACGTGGTGTTCGAGCATGCCGACCGGATCCTGGTGCTGAACCGCGGCAGCCTGATCGCCGAGGGCTCGCCCGAGGAGGTTCGCGGCAACGCGCAGGTGCGGGCGATCTATCTCGGCGAAGGCCTGCTCTACGACGCAAGGCACCGCGAGGGAGCATCGGCATGAAGCTCACGGTGAACGACCTCAACAGCTTTTACGGCCCGGCGCATATCCTGTTCGACATCGCGCTCGAGGTCGGCGAAGGTGAGGTGGTCGCATTGCTCGGCCGCAACGGCGCCGGCAAGTCGACCACGTTCCGCTCCATCGTCGGCCTGGTCGAGAACCGTTCCGGCCGCATCATGTTCGAGGGCAAGGACGTGTCAACGCTGCCGACGCATGCGATCGTGCGCGGCGGGCTCGGCTACGTCCCGGAGGAGCGGCGTATCTTCACGGATCTGACGGTCGAGGAAAATCTCGAGGTCGGCCGCCAGCCGAAGCGACCGGGCGCGCCGCAATGGGATCGCGACAAGTTGTTCAAGCTGTTTCCCAATCTCGGCGAGATGCGCGGCCGGCCCGGCGGGCGGATGAGCGGCGGCGAGCAGCAGATGCTGACGATCGCGCGCACGCTGATGGGCAATCCGTCGCTGGTGCTGCTCGATGAACCCTCGGAGGGCCTGTCGCCCAAGATCGTCGAGCAGATGGTCGATGCGATCCTGGCGATGAAGCAAGAGGGCGTCAGCATCGTTGTGTCAGAGCAGAACCTGCATTTCGCCCGGCTGATCTCGGATCGCGCCTACATCATCGAGCGGGGCCGGATCTGCTTCGGCGGCACCATGGCCGAACTTGATGCGCGTCCGGATGTCCGCGACGCGCATCTGTCGCTGTAAAGGGCAGGGGTTAAGACAATGGCGCGGAGTGCTGCACCGAAGCGAAGCGTGAAGGCCGCAAAGCCGGGCTATGTGCTGGACGAGCAGATCGGCTTCATCCTGCGCCAGGTGTCGCAGCGTCACGCCGTGATCTTCGCCCGCGAGATCGGCATCAGCCTGACGCCGACGCAATGGGCGGCGCTGTCGAAACTGTCTGAGGTCGGCGCGTGCTCGCAGAACCAGCTGGGGCGGCTGACCTCGATGGACGTTGCGACCATCAAGGGCGTGATCGACCGCTTGACCGCGCGCGGCCTGACCGAGACCGCACCCGATCCCAATGACGGCCGCCGGCTGCTGGTGAGCCTGACGCGCGCCGGCCAGCAGATGGCCGACAAGGCCGCGCCGAATGCGCTTGTGATCTCGAGGGAGACGCTGGCGCCGCTCGACGCCAAGGAGCGCGAGACGCTGATGGCGCTGCTCGGGAAGCTGCGGTGATGATACGTACTGCTCCATCTACGCGATTGCGAGCATAGCGAAGCAATCCATTTTCCGCCTGCGGCGATGTGGATTGCTTCGTCGCTTCGCTCCTCGCAATGACGACAGCGTGCCTACTTCGCCACGATCTCCGGCACCTTGCCCGCGGGCGGGGTGTTGCGGCTGCGCTGGGTGCGGACGATGCCGTCGATGATGGTCATGCCGATGCCGGGGAGGTCGCCGAGCTGAACGCTCTCCAGGATGTTCTTGCCCGGTGAATGCTGCGCCTTGTCCATCAGCACGAAATCGGCGGAGCGGCCGACCTCGATCAGGCCGCAATCGAGCTCGCGCATCCGCGCGGTGTTGCCGGTCGCAAGGCAGAACGCCAGCTCGGCGGGCAGCTCGCCGAGCGAGGACAACAGCGAGACCATGCGCAGGATGCCGAGCGGCTGTACGCCGGAGCCCGCCGGCGCATCGGTGCCGAGGATGACGCGGTGCAGGTCGCCCATCTCGCGCGCGGTGCGCAGCGTGAACAGCGCCGAGCGCTCATTGCCGTTGTGCACCAGCTCGAGGCCGCGCTTGCAACCCTCGCAGATGCAGCGGATCTGGTCGTCGGGCAGTGCGGTGTGGCCGCCATTGATGTGACCGACCACGTCGGTGTCGGCCTCCAGCACCACGTCCTTGTCGATCAGGCCCGATCCCGGTATCGACGGGCCGCCGGTGTGGATCGTGCTCTGGATGCCGTATTTGCGCGCCCAGCCGACCATTTTCCGGGCGGTGGGGCCGTCCTTCACGCCACCGAGCCCGACCTCGCCGAGCAGCTTAACGCCGGCGGCGGCCATCTCCTTGAAATCGTCCTCTACCATCTCGCATTCGATCACGGGCGCGCCAGCATGCACCTTCACACCGCCGGGCCGCAACGTCCAGAACGCGCGCTGCGCGAAGATCGCCATCGCCTTGACGCCGACCACGTCGCGCGGCCGGCCGGGCATGTGTACCTCGCCGGCGGAGATCATGGTGGTGACGCCGCCATGCAGATAGCTGTCGATCCAGTTGATCTGGTTCTGCCGCGGCGTCCAGTCGCCGGCGACCGGATGGACGTGGCTGTCGATCAGGCCGGGTGCGACCGTCGTTCCCATGGCATCGACGATCGTGGTGGCGCCTTCGGTATCGACGTCCTTGAAGCGGCCGATCGCTGATATCTTGCCGTTCTCGGCGACGATGGTATCGGCGTCCAGAATCGGCTTCTCCAGCGCTCCCGACAGCAACAGCCCGATATTGCGGATCACCAGCTTGCTGGGGCCGGTGGCCTGGGGCGCGTCGTGAGCCATGGGTGTTTTCCTTCTGTTTCTGCCGAATTGCCCGGGAATTTGAGCCCGGCTTGACTTTTGGATCAAGCCGGATTATTCATTCGTATACGAATGATCGTATACAAACGATCCGGCCGGTCAACAGGGTTCAAGTCCTTCCCCGCCGCAGCACAAATCAGGGATTGGTGCGATGAGCAATTTCAACCGGGAAAGCGTCCTCAGCGTTCATCACTGGACCGACACGCTGTTCTCGTTCAAGACCACGCGCAATTCGTCGTTCCGCTTCCGCAACGGCGAGTTCACCATGATCGGGCTCAAGGTCGGCGAGAAGCCGCTGCTGCGCGCCTACAGCGTCGCCAGCGCGAATTACGAGGACACGCTGGAATTCTTCTCGATCAAGGTTCCGGACGGCCCGCTCACCTCGCGTCTCCAGCACCTCAAGGAGGGCGACGAGATCATCGTCAGCCGCAAGGCTACCGGCACGCTTGTCATCGACAATCTCGAGGACGGCCGCAATCTCTATCTGATCGGCACCGGCACCGGCCTCGCGCCGTTCCTCAGCGTGATCAAGGATCCCGAGACCTATGATCGCTTCGAGAGGGTCGTGCTGCTGCACGGCTGTCGCCGCGTCAAGGAGCTCGCCTATGGCGAGATGATCACCGAGACGCTGCCGCAGGACGAACTGATCGGCGATCTGGTGCGCGACCAGCTGATCTATTACCCGACCGTGACGCGCGATCCGTTCCGCAACCGCGGTCGCATCACCGACCTCATCACCTCGGGCAAGCTGTTCGCCGATATCGGGCTGCCGGCGCTCGATGCCGCGCATGACCGCGTCATGATCTGCGGCTCGCCGGCGCTGGTCGCCGACACCCGCACGATGCTGAACGGCCGTGGCTTCGCCGAGGGCAATCACGGCGAGCCCGCCCAATTCGTGGTCGAGAAAGCGTTCGCAGAGCGTTGATCTTCGCAGTGATCCCTAGCCCCGTCATTGCGAAGGGTTCGCGACAAGATTGCACAGCAATCTTGCGCTGAAGCGACGAAGCAACCCATCTTCCGGTACAGCCGGGAGCAATGGGTTGCTTCGCGTCGTTTCCGGTGATGCGGTTAGCGTTACGGCCTGACGGCCGGCGTCTCCACCGGCATGCCGCGCGCCCGTGTCATCAGATAGAGCTCGAGCTCGACCAGCTCCGGCGAGCCGTAATCATAGGCCTGTGCCCGGATGCCGGTGATGCAGGCGCGCAGCCGGCGCTGCAGCGATCCGAGCGACTGCCATTCCAGCCGGTAGAGCGGATAGCCGGTCGGTTGTCCCTGCGTGATCGCGCTCCCCGCGAGCTTCTTGTCCCAATTGTCGTCGTGACAGTTGGCGCAGGCCAGGTTGAGCTGGCCCTGCCGCTGCACGAACAGCGCGTGGCCCTTCTCGACGAACGGCGTCAGCTCCGGATCGTCGCCGGCTGCGATCGGCTCGCCGCGCGATTGCTGCGCGACATAGGCCGTCAGTGCCAACAGCTCCCGGCTTTCGTAGGCGAAGGGCGAGGCCTGCTGGTGATTGGCACGACAGAGGTTGATCCGCCCTTCGAGGTCGACCGGCCGTCCCAGTGCCTTCTCGAACGCGGGATAACGCGCAGCGATACCCTTCATGGTGACGCGCGCATCGCTGTGGCAGTCAGCGCAGGCCTTGTCCGCGGTGCCGGCTTTGCGCTTCCACAAGGCCTCGCCGTCGAGCACGGAGAGCATGCCTGGATTGGCGGTGTCCTCGTCCTGCATTGCCCTGGTGTCCGGGCTCATGAAGCTATAGCCGGAGCGGCGCTGGTCCAGCGGAATCTCGGCAGCGAGCGCCGCGCCCGCCAGCGCCGTCAGCAGCGCAATGCAGAGCGCAATCCTCATTCGACCGTGATCGAAGCCTGCGCGGTCTCCGAAAATCCCTTGTCGCCGATCCATTCGAATTCGAACCTGCCGCTCTCGGTCACGGTGGTGAAGAAAGTGATGAACGGATTGGCCGCGATTGCCGGATAAAGGTCGGCGCGGAATACTTCCACGCCGTTGAAGCGGCAAGTGAAGCTCGTGATGATGTCGCGCGGCACCACGTCGCCGGAGGCGGTGTGGCGATAGCCTGTCTCCATGATGTGCGACATCAGCGTCTTGATCTCGATCACGTCGCCGCGCCTGGCCTTCTTCGGCACGTTGATCAGGGCCGACGGCATCAGATCGCCTCCTCGGTGCAGGCGGCGAGCGTCACCACGACGTCGGCGGTCGCGGACCAGAACGTGTCGTCGGACAGCCGCGCGATCGCGGTGACCTTCTGGCTGTCGGCGAGGCGAATGCGGGTCGACACCTGGGCGCGCCCGGCGCGCGGCCCGAGATAGAAATTGCCGATATTCGGCTGCGGGTTCTTCTCGTTGAAGACGTAGATGCTCTTCACATATGCCTCCGCCGTCATCGGGCCTTCGACGCTGACCGTCATCGGGACGGTGTTGCCGTTCTCGACCAGCGGCGGAATATCGAGCCTGACCTTGCCGGTCCGCACGTTGGCCTCGCCGACGATGTTGCGTATCGCCGCCGACTGCATCGCCGGTGTGGCGGCCACGGGACGGACGATGACCATCACGGCAGCACCGCCGGTAAGGCTCAGAAACGTTCGCCTGGTTTGATTCGAATCCACCATGCTTGATCCTAGTTCCGCAACGTTACCAGATAGGCCACGATATCCTCGATCTGCTCCGCCGACAGGATAGGCTTGCCGCGCCATGAATTGCCGACCCGTGTGAGACCGTCGACGCGATAATAGGACGGCATGATCGTCGCCGCATCGAGGTGCGACGCATCGACCAGCCGCAGCCGCAATTGTGTTTCCGACCAACGCGCGCCGCTTCCGGAGAGGTTCGGCGCGAGGTCGCCCTGGAACGCCTGCTCCGGAAATGGGCCGCTGTGGCAGAGGATGCAAGTGGACGAACGCTCGACGATCAGCGCGCGGCCGCGGGTGACGTCACCCTTGGTTCCCGTCAGCGATTGCGGGATGGCATCGCCCACCACGGCGTAAGGCCGTAGCGTCTCGGCGCCGGCAGGCGCGCAGGCCGCGAGCAGTCCGGCGGCGAGGAACATCGCGAGCGCGAGCCTAGCCAAAGGCCTCTCCCGTGATCGCCTTGAACCAGTCGACCGCCTGATCGGCCTCGTGCTGACGGAGCTCGCGCGGCGCTTCGACCGGGCTCGTGGTCACCTCGGCCTCGGCGTACTGATCGTCCTTCGGCTGATAGATGCCCTTCAACGAGAATGCGTAGCCGGGAGCCACGGTGTTGTAGCAGGCGCCATCGAGCCGTGGCGTGTCCGGCGCCTTGCCGGCCAGTGAATTCACGATCGCTGCCGCACAGGCGCGGCCTTGCGCTGCCGCGGCGGAGGCGGATTTTGGAATCCCGCCGGCGATTGCGGCATCGCCGATGACGTGGATATTTGGCACGAGTTTTGAGGCAAAGCTCACCGGATCGATCGGGCACCAGCCGGTGTGATCAGCCGCGCCGGCGATCTCGGCGATGCGACCGGCGCGCTGCGGCGGGATCACGTTGGCGACCGCCGCGGTGTAATTGCCGAAATCGGTGACGATCTCGTTGGTGGCCGGATTGACCGACGTGACGCGCCCGCCCTGCGACAGCGCGATCCGTTCGATCATGCCGGGATAGAGTTCGGCCCAGGCTTTCTCGAACAGTTTCTGCTGCGAGTAATTGTCCTTGGCGTCGAGCACCAGGATTTTCGACTTCGGCTTGTTCGCCTTCAGGTAATGCGCGATCAGGCTGGCGCGCTCGTAAGGCGCCGGCGGGCAGCGCAGCGGTGCGGCCGGCACCGCGATCACGACGAGGCCGCCGTCGTCCATCGCCTCGAGCTGCCGGCGCAGCAGCACCGTCTGCTCGCCGGCTTTCCAGGCGTGCGGCATCTTTTCGGCGTTGGCCTCGTCATAGCCGGGCAGGGCATCGAAGTGCATGTCGATGCCGGGGGCCAGCACAAGCCGATCGTAGGGGAGCGTCGTGCCATCAGCGAGTGCAATGCCGCGCGCCTGCGCGTCGATCTTGGTGGCCGCCTGAGCGGCGACCGTGATGCCGTCAGCCGCGACCTTGTCGTAGGTGAATTGCTGTGCGGTGAGTTCGCGCAGGCCGGCGATCACTTCATTGCTGAACGGGCACGCGGTAAAAGTCTTGTTCGGTTCGATCAACGTGACCTGGAGTTTTGCGTCGCGCCGCCGCAGCGCCCGCGCGCAGGCCGTTCCGCCGAAGCCGCCGCCGATTACCGCGATGCGCGGCGCTGCTTGCGCCAGCGACGGACGCGCCAATGCCGCCGCCGCGACGGCAGCGACGCCACGGATCACATCCCTGCGCGTCTGATGACGCGAGACGGCCATGCACGACAATCCGGAATAAGGAAGCGGCGGCCGCTCAGGCCGCCGCTTCGGGTTTGATCAGGCGAAGGAGATGTTCTGGTTGCGCAGCGGGAAAGAGCGGATGCGCTTTCCGGTCGCGGCGAAATAGGCGTTGAGCACCGCCGGCGCCGCAACGCCGATGGTCGGCTCGCCGACGCCACCCCAGAACCCGCCGCTCGGCACCATCACAGCTTCGACCTTCGGCATTTCGTTGATGCGCATTGAGTTGTAGGTGTCGAAATTGGTCTGCTCGATGCGGCCGTCCTTCACGGTGCAGCCGCCGTAGAACAGCGCGCTGAGACCATAGACGAAGGAGCCCGCGATCTGCCGCTCCACCTGCGCCGGATTGACGACATAGCCGGGATCGGTGGAGGCGACGATGCGATGCACCTTGATCTTGCTGCCGTCGGTCACCGAGATCTCGGCGGCGCCGGCAACATAGCTGCCATAGCCCATCACCTGCGCGATGCCGCGATAAACGCCCTGCGGCGCCGGCGTGCCCCAGCCGATCTTCTCAGCGACCGCATTGAGCACGGCAAGATGCTTGGGATTCTTGCCCATCAGCTTGCGCCGGAATTCGAGCGGGTCCTGGCCGACAGCCTGGGCAAGCTCGTCCATGAAGCATTCCATGTAGATCGCGTTGTGATTGACGTTGACGCCGCGCCAGAAGCCCGGCGGGACGTGCGGATTGCGCATCGAATGCTCGACCAGCAGGTTCGGCACCGAATAGCCGATCGCGGCTTCGCCGGATTGCGCGACGCCCTGGAACGCGGCGGGGTCCATGCCGTTCTGCAGCGCTTCCGGGCGCACCGAGAACAGGATGGATTGGCCGGACAACCGGTAGTGCAGCGCCACCAGGTTGTCGTCGGCATCGAACGCGCCGGTCAGCTTGCACTGCGTGACCGGGTGATATTTGCCGTGCTGCATATCCTCTTCGCGCGACCACAGCAGCTTGATCGGCGTGCCCGGCATCTGCTTGGCGATCGCCACCGCCTGCCGGACATAGTCGGTCATGCCGCGCCGACCGAAGCCGCCGCCGAGCATCAGCTTGTGCACGTCGACCTTCTCGGCGGGCAGGCCGGAGGCCTCGAGCGCTGCGGCGAACGCCGCCTCGCCATTCTGCGTGCCGCACCACACCTCGCATTTGTCAGGCGTGTAGAGCACGGTGGCGTTCATCGGCTCCATCGTGGCGTGGTTCTGGTAGGGGTAGCTGTAGACCGCTTCGACCTTCTTGGCCGCGCTTGCGATCGCTGCCTTGGCATCGCCGTTCTGGTTGCCGACATAGGCCGGCTGCGCATTGTCGAGACCTTCGGCAAGCCACTTCGCGATCGTCTCGCTGGAGACTTTTGCGTTGTCGCCTTCGTCCCAGACGATCGGCAGCGCATCCAGCGCAGTCTTGGCGCGCCACCAGGTGTCGGCGACGACGGCAACAGCGCTGTCGCCGACCGGCACCACCTTCTTGACGCCTTTCATGTTGGCGATCTTGGCTTCGTCAAAACTCTTCACCTTGCCGCCGAACACCGGGCAGTCCTTGATCGCGGCGTTCAGCATGCCCGGCAGCTTGACGTCGATGCCATAGATCATCTTGCCGGTGGTCTTGTCGACGGTATCGAGCCGCTTCAGGCCCTTGCCGGCGATGGTCCAGTCCTTCGGATCCTTCAGCTTGACGTCGGCCGGCGGCTCGAGCCTGGCGGCGGCTTCCGCGACCTTGCCGTAGGTCGTGGTCTTGCCCGACGCCGTGTGGGTGATGACGCCGTTGGAGACCTTGCACTCCGCGGCCGGCACCTTCCACTCATTGGCCGCGGCCTGGATCAGCATCACGCGCGCGGTGGCGCCGCCCTTGCGGACATAGTCCTGCGAGGTGCGGATGCCGCGGCTGCCGCCGGTCGAGAAATCGCCCCAGGCGCGCTTGCGGGCGACGCTCTGGCCGGGCGTCGGATATTCGGTGGTGACCTTCGACCAGTCGCATTCCAGTTCTTCAGCGACAAGCTGAGCGAGGCCGGTCAGCGTGCCCTGACCCATCTCGGAGCGGGCGATGCGGATCACCACGGTATCGTCGGGCCGGATCACGACCCAGGCATTCACTTCAGGCGCGCCATCGGCTGCGCGGACCACGGCTGGGCCGCCGAACGGCAGATCGAGGCCGAGCGCGAGGCCGGCGCCGGCGGTGGCCGTGCCGATCACGAAGGCGCGGCGATTGAGCTTGACGTGCTGGTTGACTTGCAGATTCATGGCTGCTTCCTCACGCGTTCGCGGCAGCATGGATCGCCTCGCGCACCTGCTGGAAGGTGCCGCAGCGGCAGATGTTGGTGATGGCGTCGTTGATGTCATCGTCTGATGGCTTCGGGTTCTCCTTCAGGAGTGCCGCGACGGCCATGATCATGCCGCTCTGGCAATAGCCGCATTGCGGCACGTCGCTGGCGATCCAGGCGAGCTGCACCTTGTGCATCACGCCGCCCGCCGCGAGACCCTCGATCGTGGTGATGTCCTTGCCGGCCACCTCGCCGACCGTGACACCGCAGGAGCGCATCGCGACCCCGTCGACATGCACGGTGCAGGCGCCGCATTGTGCAATGCCGCAGCCGTATTTGGTCCCCGTCAGTCCGACATTCTCTCTGATCGCCCAGAGCAGTGGCGTGTCGTCCTCGACGTCTACCGTGGTTGTCTTGCCGTTGATCTTGAGGTTTGCCATCGCGTTCCCCTGAATGGTCCAATCCTCCGACTGGACTTCAGCGCGATGTTGGCCTCGAAACTGGAACGGTTCAAATCAAGAATATGCGCTTGCAGTGCGGAAGAAAGTTGATGCAGCGGTGTAAGGTCGCGCCTCTGCGCGCGCTACATGCCTGTTATGTCTTTTGCGGTGAGGCGACGGCCAGGCGCAGGAAGCTCATCACGCTGCCGAGTGCGGCGAAGCCTGCGCCCAATGCCAGTGCGACGGTGGCGCCCTCGCGATCGGCCAGGGCAAAACAGAGGGCGGCGAGGGCGGCGCCGATCGTCTGCCCGGTCAGCCGCGCGGTCGCAACGATGCCGCTGGCGCTGCCGCTGCGATGCGACGGCGCACTCGCCATGATCGCCTTCATGTTGGGGGTCTGGAAGAAGCCGAAACCGATGCCGCAGATCATGGTGCGCCAGACGATGTTGGCGACGCTGGGTTCGGCCGGCAGGGTCGCGAGCAGCACCATGCCAAGGCCCAGCAACAGCATGCCGATGCCGCCGAGGATGCCGGCCGGATAGCGATCCGACAGCCGGCCCCCGATCGGCGCCATGAACGCAACCACCAGCGGCCAAGGCGTCATGAAGAAGCCGGTCTCGACCTGCGAGCGATGCAGGATGTCCTCGAAATAGAACGGCAGCGACACGAAGGCGAGGCCCTGCACAGCGAATGAGCAGACTGCGGTCGCGGCCGACAGCGCGAAGATCGGGCGGCGGAACAGGTCGATCGGCAGCATCGGCGCCGGATGATCGGCATGGCGGCGGGTCAGGATCCAGCCGAACAGGATGGCTCCGATCAGCTCGGCGATGACAAGCGATGGCGCGGTCTTGTGGGCGGCACTGCCGATGCCGATGATGAAGAGGCCGAGGCAGGCGCAGGCAAGGGCTGCACCGAGGAAGTCGAAGGCGTGTTTGGCGCGTGGCGTCTTCGGCAGCGTCTTCATGCCGATTAGCAATGCGATGATGCCGAACGGAATGTTGACGGCGAACAGCCACGGCCATGGGCCGAGCGCGAGGATGCCGGAGGCGATGGTCGGTCCCAATGTGAACGCCGTCGCAACGACCAGCGCGTTGTGGCCGAAGCCGCGGCCGAGCATCCGGCTCGGATAGACGAAGCGCACCAGCGCGGTGTTGACGCTCATCAGGCCGCTGGCGCCGAGCCCTTGCAGGGTCCGCGCGACCAGCAGGCTCGGCAGTGACCACGCCAGCGCACAGCCGAGTGACGCCAATGTGAACAGCAGCAGGCCGCCGAGATAGATCCGCTGGTGGCCGACGATTTCACCGAGCGCGCCGAGCGGCAGCAGCGTCGCGACCAGCGCGATCTGATAGACATTGACGACCCAGACCACTTCGGCAGGGCTTACATGCAGATCGCTGGCGATCGCGGGCAGCGCGATGTTGGCGATCGCGGTGTCGAGCGAGGCCATCGCCAGCGCCGTGAAGATCGCGGCCACCGCCCAGCGCCGCCGTTCCCACGGCAATCCATCGGTGATCGGCGCCGCTGCCGCGGTGGTCGGGGTCTTCTCGAGCATGCCTGAAACTGTCTCCGGGACCGCCATGTACTACGCCGGCATCCCGTTCCACAGCCGCAGCATTGCATGATGCATATGCGAAGTCCGCCGTCGTCCTGGCGAACGCCAGGACCCATAATCACGAATGGATGTTGTGAGAGGGATCGTCGCTACAGCGTCGTGCAACAATTGGCAGTCGGGGTAATGGGTCCTGGCTTTCGCCAGGACGACGGCGAGTTTGTTCACGCTCCAATAACAACAACTCGCAGAGATGGATTCTCGTGACGTGAATCGATCGAGCTTTGGATTTCGTTTCGCCCTCTCCACATGTCGTTCCGGGGCGACGCGTTAGCGTGGAACCCGGAATCCGTTCTTCCACGAACCATGCGGCCAAATGGATTCCGGGTTCTCGCCTGCGGCGAGCCCCGGAATGACGAAAGTGGGCATGCGGCGCGCTCTATTCTTCCATCACCAGCGCGCGGATGCTGCGGGCGAGACCGAGGATGCGCGGGCCGCATTCACGCTCGATCTGCTCGGCGCTGAAGCGATAGGAAGGGACGCCGCAATTGACCGACAGGCACTCGCCGCCCGGCGTGCGATAGAGCGGGGCGGCAACGCCGAAGATCTCGCGCCGCCATTCGCCGAGTGAGATGGCAAAGCCGCGCTGGCGGCATAACTCCACATCCGGCAACGTGCGCTTCTGCACGTAATCGAATTCATCTGGGCGCTCGGCCTTGACGCGCGCCACATAGGCGCCGAGCTCCGGCTCGGTGAATAACGACAGCAGAGCGCGTCCGACCGCGGTCGGCGCCAGTGTGCTGACGAAGCCGACGTCGGGCACATGCGGCGCCGTATCCGTCGTGCGCAGCGTCTCGACATAGATGAAGTCGATCCCGAACGGCATTGCGATCGACACCGTGCCGCCGGCATAGGTGGCGAAGTCGCGCATCAGCGGGCGGGCAAGCTGGCGCACCTTCAGCGAGGACAGTACCGGATAGGCGGCGGCGAGCGCGCCGAGCCCGAGCACGAAGCGGCCCTTGGCGTCGCGCCTGAGATAGCCGAGCTGCTCCAGCGTATAGGTCAGCCGCGACACCGTCGGCCGCGACAGGCCGGTGTGCAGCGCAAGCTCGGCATTCGACAGCGAGCCCGGGTGACGGCGGAAGGCCGCGAGCACGTCGAGCCCATGGGCCAGCGTGGTCGCAAAGGACGGATCCGCCTGAATTTCGGCAGGAGAAATCACTGTCATGCAAAATAATGATCTCCGGTTAGCCAATCTGTCAAGATATCGAAATGAATTTGCAAGTCGTGTCGAGATTTGTTTATCTGCCGGGAACAAGGACAAAAAACCGCTGGAACGAGGCGCCCTTCCGATGACGATGACCGAGCAAGCCCGAGACGCAAAGCCCGCCGCGATCGACAAGGAGCGGTTGCGCTCGAAGTACCGCGAGGAGCGCGACAAGCGGCTCCGTCCCGACGGCAATGACCAGTATCTCCAGATCAAGGGCCAGCTCGCGCATTATCTCGAGGATCCCTACACGCCGGTGGTCGAGCGCGCACCGAAGACGGATCACGTCACCTTCGCCTTTATCGGCGGCGGCTTTGCCGGGCTCGCCACTGCGGCGCGGCTGACCGAGGCCGGCGTCAAGGATGTCCGCATCGTCGAGAAGGGCGGCGATTTCGGCGGCACCTGGTACTGGAACCGATATCCCGGCGCGCAGTGTGACACCGCGTCGATGGTCTACATGCCGCTGCTCGAAGAGACCGGCCACATGCCGTCGGAGAAATACGCGCATGCGCCGGAGATCCTGGCGCACTGCCAGCGGATCGGGCGGCAGTTCAATCTCTACGACAATGCGCTGTTTCACACCGAGGTGACGGGCCTCGATTGGGACGCCGCGCAATCGCGCTGGATCATCCGTACGACGCGGGGCGACACCTTCACCGCGCAATATGTCGGCATCGGCACCGGCCCGCTGCATGTGCCGAAGCTGCCCGGCATTGCCGGCATCGAGCGCTTCAAGGGCCACTCGTTCCATACCAGCCGCTGGGATTACGACTACACCGGCGGCGATCCCCGGGGCGCGCTGATGGACAAGCTTGCCGACAAGCGCGTCGGCATCATCGGCACCGGCGCAACGTCGGTGCAATGCATTCCGCACCTCGCGCGTGCCTGCAAGGAGCTCTACGTATTCCAGCGCACGCCGTCTTCGGTCGACGTGCGCGGCAACGGCCCGATCGATCCCGCCTGGTTTGCCGATATCGCAACCCCGGGCTGGCAACAGCGCTGGCTGGAGAACTTCACCGCCAACCAGGCCGGCGGATCGGCCGAAGAGGATCTGGTGCAGGACGGCTGGACCGACCTGTCGAAGCGGATCCGCGCCAAGATCATGCTGCTGCCGCGCGAGCAGCGCAGCGTGGAAAACATGCGGGCGGCGTTCGAGGATTCCGACTTCGAGAAGATGGAGGAGATCCGCAACCGGGTCGACACCATCGTCCGCGATCCCGAGACGGCCAGGAATCTCAAGGCCTGGTACGGCCAGCTCTGCAAGCGGCCATGCTTCCACGATGCCTATCTGCAGGCGTTCAACACCCCGGGCACCCATCTGGTCGATACCGACGGCAAGGGCGTCGAGGAGATCACCGAGAACGGGATCGTCGTCGCCGGCAAGGAATACAAGCTCGACTGCATCATCTACGCGTCGGGTTTCGAAGTCGGCACCGAATACAAGCGGCGGGCGGGATTCGACGCGACGGGCCGCGACGGCATCAAGTTGTCGGATTATTGGGGCGAGGGCATGCGCACCAAGCACGGCATCCACGTCCATGGCTTCCCCAACCTGTTCTTCGTGCAACCAACGCAGGGCGCCAATCTGATCTCCAACGTGCCGCACAATCTGACCGAAGCCGCGCGCACCATCGCCCTGATGGTCGGACACGCACAGGCCAATGGCTTCAGGGAAATCGAAGTCAGCAAGGACGCCGAGGACCGCTGGGTCGAGTTGCTGCTGACCGCGGTCGGCCGGATGATCGGCGGCCCCGATTGCACGCCCGGCTATTACAACAATGAGGGACGCGAGCCCGGGCCTGCGGCCAAGCTCAATGTCGGTTATCCGGCGGGCGCGCTGGCCTATTTCAAATATATCGACGAGTGGCGCAGCAGCGGCCAGTTCGAAGGCGTGCAATTCCGCTGAGTGAAGCACGGCCGGGACTGATGTCTGCCCAACGAGGGAGTGCTCGAGTATGACCCAGACAACCGCAGGTGAAACCTCGCACGATGGTCCGAAGGCGGCATCCGCGCCGGTCATCGCGCAGCACGAGGCGAGGTTGAAGGCGCTGCCGTTCGCCGACACCAGGGATTTCGACGATGCCGCGCGCGGCTTTCTCGGCACTATCGAGAACGCCCGCGTCACCTCGGCGCAGGGCAGGGTGGTCTGGAGCCTTGAGCCCTACGGCTTCCTGTCCGAGGAGAAAGCGCCCGCGACCGTCGACCCGAGCCTGTGGCGGCAGTCGCGACTGAACATGCATCACGGCCTGTTCGAAGTGGTGCCCGGTGTCTATCAGGTGCGCGGCCTCGACATCGCCAATATGACGCTGATCGAGGGCGACAAGGGCGTCATCGTGGTCGACACCCTGACCTCGATCGAGGGCGCCCGCGCCGCGATGGAGTTGTATTTCCAGCATCGCGGCAAGCGGCCGGTCGCCGCTGTCATCTTCACCCATACCCACACCGACCATTGGGGCGGCGCCCGCGGCGTGCTCGACGACGCCATGCTCGCGGCGGGCGTGCCAATCATCGCGCCGAACTTCTTCATGGAGCATGCGGTCTCCGAGAACATCATCGCGGGTCCGGCGATGCTGCGCCGCGCGCAATACCAGTTCGGGCCGTTCCTCGCCAAGGGCGTGCGCGGCCAGGTCGATTGCGGCCTCGGCAAGACCATGGCGGCCGGTGGCGTGGCGCTGCTGCGGCCGACCGACCTGATCATCGCGACCGGCGACAAGCGCGTGATCGACGGCGTCGAGTTCGAATTCCAGATGGCGCCGAACAGCGAGGCTCCGGCGGAGATGCACTTCTTCATCCCGCGCTACAAGCTGTTGAACCTCGCGGAAAACTGCACGCACAATTTCCATAATTTGCTGCCGTTCCGCGGCGCCGACGTGCGCGATGCGCTGGCATGGTCGAAATATCTCGGCGAAGCCTTGCAGATGTGGGGCGGCAAGGCCGAGGCAATGTGCGGCCAGCATCACTGGCCGGTGTGGGGGCAGGAGCGGATCGACACCATGATCCGCGAGCAGCGCGACCTCTACAAATACGCGCACGACCAGACCATCCGGCTGATGAACCACGGGCTGAATGCCGCCGAGATCGCCGAGACGATCCGGCTGCCGCAGAGTTTGGAGGGGGCCTGGCACGGCCGCGGCTATTACGGTCACATCCGGCACAATGTGAAGGCGATCTACCAGAAGTATCTCGGCTGGTACGACGCAAACCCCGTCAATCTCGATTCCTTGCCGCCGGTCGAGGCCGGCAAGAAATATGTCGAGTATATGGGCGGCGCCGACGCGATCCTGAAGCGCGCCGCGGCTGACTTCGCCAAGGGCGAATTCCGCTTCGTTGCGCAGGCCGTCAGCCATCTGGTGTTCGCCGAGCCCGACAACCAGGCGGCCCGTGCACTGCTGGCCGACACGTTCGAGCAGCTCGGCTACGCCGCGGAGAGTTCGACCTGGCGCAATGCCTATCTGTTCGGCGCCCAGGAGCTTCGGCAGGGCATGCCGAAGACGCCGCCGCGTTCGCCGATGCCGCGCGAGACATTGGCCGCGCTGCGCACCGAGCAGCTCTGGGACGTGCTCGGCATTCGCCTCAACGGCCCCAAGGCCGAAGGCAAGCGCATCGTGCTGAACTGGAATTTTACCGACACAGGCGAGAGCTTCGTGCTCAATCTCGAGAACTCCGCGCTGACCTACGTCAAGGGCACGCAGGCACCCGATGCGCACGCCGGCTTCACCTTGGCGCGCAGCGTGCTCGACGAGGTCATCGCCAAGCTGACCACGTTCCCGGAAGCCGTCGCCGCCGGCAAGGTCAAGGTGTCCGGCGAGCCGCTGCGGCTCGGCGAGTTGATGATGCTGATGGATGAATTCCCACGGATGTGGGAGATCGTCGAGCCGAAGCGGACTGTGGTGAGGTAGTGCCGAAACGAAGTCGTCATTCCGGGGCGCGCCTCTTGGCGCGAGCCCGGAATCCATCGGGCCGCAACCCCGCGGATCGATGGATTCCGGGCTCTCGCTTACGCGAGCCCCGGAATGACGAACGGACATCTCAAATCCCGAGATACGCCGCCTGCACCTGCTTGTTGTCGGCGAGCTCGGCGCTGGTGCCCTGCATGATCACATTGCCGCTTTCCAGCACATAGGCGCGCTGCACCAGCGACAGCGCGCGGCTGACATTCTGCTCGACCAGCAGGATCGCGGTGCCCATCTTGTGGATCTCGCCGATCTTCTCGAAGGTCACGTCGGTCATCACGGGTGCGAGGCCAAGCGAGGGCTCGTCCAGCATCAGCAGGCGCGGCTTCAGCATCAGGCCACGTCCGACCGCGACCATCTGTTGCTCGCCGCCGCTCATGGTGCCGGCAAGCTGTTTCCGGCGGTCGGCGAGCCGCGGGAAGATGCTGTAGACCAGCTCCATCGTGCGCGCGCGATCCGCCTTCGCTTTCGGCGTATAGGCGCCGATCTCGAGATTCTCCTGCACCGTCATCTCGGGGAAGACCTGGCGGCCTTCCGGGACGTGTGCGATGCCGAGCTCGGGGATCCGGTAGGGCGGCAGCGTCGCGAGGTCGACGCCGTCAAAGGTGACCTTGCCTGCGAACAGTTTGACGAGGCCGGAGACGGCGCGCAGCGTCGTGCTCTTGCCGGCACCGTTGGCGCCCAACAGGCCGACGGCTTCGCCCTCGCCAATGGCGATGCTGACATCGGTGATGGCAGGGACCGAGCCGTAGCTCGCGCTGACGCCGGAGAGCTCAAGCATGTGCGTCTCCCGGCGCCGGCGGATGCACGTAGGAGCCGAGATAGGCGCGGATCACCTCCGTATTCTCCACGATCTCCTTCGGCGCGCCCTCGGCGATCTTCTGGCCGTGGTCGAGCACCACGATGTGGCGCGCCACCGCCATGATCGCGCGCATCACATGCTCGACGATCACGATGGTCAGGCCGCTTGCGGAGAGTTTCTTGACCAGCGCCACCGCCTGATCGATCTCGGCCGGGTTGAGCCCGGCCATCACCTCGTCAAGCAGCAGGATCCTGGGCTGCGTCGCCAACGCGCGGGCCATCTCGAGCCGGCGCTGGTCGATGGTGGTGAGGTCCTTGGCCGGGGTCTGCTCCCTGGCGCCGAGGCCGACGAATTCGATTGCTTCGCGCGCCTTGCTGCGGGCGGCGGCGATATGGCGGTCGCGCAGGAACGCGCCGGTCATCACATTGGCAAGAACCGTCATCGCGCCGAACGGCTTTGCGACCTGGAAGGTGCGCGCCATGCCGAGCGCGCAGACGTCATGCGGCTTGAGCCCCACGACTTCCTGCCCGAAGGCGAGCACCGAGCCTGAGTCCGGCCGGTGAAATCCGGTGATCAAGTGAAAGCTCGTGGTCTTGCCGGCCCCGTTCGGCCCGATCAGCGCCACCGTCTCGTTCTCCTGCACGGTGAAGCTGACGTCCTGCACGGCGCGCAGGCCGCCGAAACGCTTGCTGAGACCCCTGACGACCAATGCTTCTGCCATCGGGGCGACCTCAGGCGCGCGCCGGCTGGCGCCGGACACAGCGGCGATAGAGATCGGTCGCAAACCCGATCAGCCCGGTCGGCCGCCACAGGATCACCGCCATCAGGATCAGGCTGTAGACCGTGAGCTGGATGCCGCCCACCGAGCTGCCGAGCCAGCTCTGCAGCAGCGCCGAGGTGGTTTCCAGCAGCACAGTGCCGATCACGGGGCCCCACAGCGTGCCGATGCCGCCGACGATCGACACCAGCGCGGCCTCGATCGAGACGTTGAAGCTGAACGCGGTCGCAGGATCGATGAAGTAGATGTACTGGGTGTAGAAGGTGCCGGCGAGCGCGGTCAGGAACGCGCTGATCATGTAGATGTCCCGCTTGACCTTCGGCGCGTTGACGCCGATCGCCTCAGCCGCATCTTCATCCTCACCGATCGCGACGAGGTAGTAGCCGATCCAGGATTTCTCGATCCTGTGGGTGATCCACAGTCCGACCACGAGCAAGCCGAGCACGACGTAGTAATACGACGACTTCTCCTCGAACTGCATCATCAGCGGCGCGCTGCCGAGGTTCGGGATCGTGGTGCCCTCGGCGCCCCAGGCGAAGTCGCGGAACTTGAGGAAGATCAGCATCAGCACCTGGGCCGTCGCGATCGTCGCGATGGTGAAATAGGGGCCGCGCAGGCGGAAGCAGAGCCAGCCGATCGGCAGGCTCGCCAGCATTGCCACCACACCGCCCGCGATCATCCCGATCCAGGGCGAGATGCCGTAATTCACTTGCATGATGGTCGAGGTGTAGGCGCCGAGGCCGAAATACGCGGCGTGCCCGAGCGAAAGCTGCTTGGCATAGCCGCCCATCAGGTTCCAGGCGACGCCGATGAACGAGAACAGCAAGATGCGGATCAAGATGTCGATCGCAAACGACGACGTGACGATTTGGGGCAGCGCCAGCATGACGACCGCGCCGATCGCGAGCCCAAGCCATTTCAATGTGCCTGACGTCTGCATCAGCGGCCCCTCCTGGCGCCAAGGCCGCTTGGCCTGAAGGCAAGCGTTAAGAGCAATAGCGCGAACACCACGATCAGCCCGGAATCGGCGCCGACGAACTGGATGCCGAGCGATTCCGCAATCCCCATCATCAGGCTCGCGACCAGCGCGCCCATCACATTGCCGAGCGTCCCCATCACGACGGCGACGAACGCCATCAGCACGAATACCTGGCCGACGAATGGATAGGCCGAATAGAACGGCATCAGGAGCGAGCCGGCGGCGCCTGCGAGCGCCAGCGCGGTGCCGAAGGCGACCGCGAACACGCGGTTCGGATTGATCCCCATCAGCATCGCGACGTCGCGGTTCTGCGATGCCGCACGCATGGCGCGGCCAAGATCGGTGGTGTGCAGGAATACCCAGAGCAGGCCGCTCAGCGCCATCGCGACCGCGAAGGCGATCAGCTTGGCCACGGGAACATACAGCCCGCCGATGTGCCACGCTTCGTCCGAATAGAAAGTGTGGACGGTGCGGTAATTGGCGCTGAACAACATCAGCGAGAGGTTCAACAGCAAGAGCGACAGCGCGAAGGTCAGGAAGATCTGCGGCATGTCGTTCGGTCCGAGCACCCTGCGGATCAGGAAATGCTGGATCAGGACGCCGGCGAGGAACAGCGCCGGCATCGAGACCACCAGCGAGACCAGCGGATCGATGCCGAACTGGGTGGCGAGGAAGAACGAGATGTACATCCCGATCATCACGAACTCGCCTTGGGCGAAATTGACGATCTTGACCACGCCGAAGATCAGCGTGACGCCGATGCTGACAAGCGCGTAGATGCCGCCGATGAGCAGGCCGTTGATGACAGCCTGGGCCAGTGTCTCCCACATGCGATGCGACCGTGGTTCAGGTCTTCATCAGCGGGGCGCGGGCGTCTTCCTTGGGGAAGATGCTGGCGAGGTCGGCGTTCTGCCACTGCACGCCGACCGGACGGCCATAGACGTTCTTGCCGTCGGGGCCGAACTTCACCTTGCCGCCCGGCGCCATCGCGGCAAAGCCCGAGGAGACGTCCAGGGTCGAGAGTGCCTCGCGCACCTTCTTCGGGTCGGCGGAGGCGGCGCGTTCCAGCGCGTCGGCCAGCATGAAGGTCTGCGCGACCAGCCCGCCGGCATATTCGAACGCGAACTCGCCGGTGCGCTTCTTGAATTCGGCATTGACCTTCTGCGCATCGTCGTTGACGTCGTGGTTCCAGTGCGCGACGCCCTGCAGGCCCTCGGCCGCCTTGCCGACGTTCTTGTAGAAGTCCGGCATCACAAAGCCGCCCGAGCCGCCATTGATCGCGATGTTGAGTCCGACCTGCTTCACGGTGCGCACGATCAGGATGAGATCGTTGAGGTAGGACAGCGAGAACAGCGTGTTGGCGCCGGAGGCCTTGACCTTGTTGATCAGCGGGCTGGCATCGGTGAAGCCGGCCGAGTAGGGCTCGAACATCACGATCTCGACGCCTTCGCCCGGCGCCAGCTCCTTCAGCCCGTTCGAGGTCGAGGTGCCGAACGCGGTGTTCTCGAAGATGACGGCGACCTTGGCCTGATCGCTGACGAGCTTGGCCATCTGCAACTGCGCCTTGGCGAATTGCGAGGCGCGTGCGAACGGCGTGAAAGTGTAGCTGCGTCCCTTGTTGAGCTGGTCGGAGCTCGATCCGGTGATGATCGGAACGTGAGCGCGCTCGCACACCTCGCTCGCGATCAAGGTCAGGGCGCTGGCGTAGCAGCCATGGATCGCCGACAGCTTGTTGCCGGTGATGAGACGGTCGGTCTCGGTGCGCGTCACCGTGGTGTCGCTCTGCACGTCGGAGACGATGAGGTTGAGTTTGGCGCCGCCGAGCGACTTGATGCCGCCGGCCTCGTTGACCATGTCGACCGCGAGCTTCGCCGCGGCCACGCAGCCGGTGCCGATCTGCGCCATGCTGCCGGTGGTCGGATAGAGCGCGCCGATATTGATCGGATCGGCGGCCCAGCCCCGGATCGGGACCGCGCCGAATGCGCCGGCTGCGAGCACGCCACCGGTCCGGGCGAGGAATTTGCGGCGGTTCAGCTTCTTCTGCGAGGCTTTGGACGGTGCGACATTATTAATGGCCGGCGGCTTGCGGTCCTCTGTCATGGCGTTCCCCCTGTGCGACCACGGCGCGGCTCTCCGTCCGCTCGCTTATTATTTTTGGCTCAAGCGGGGCGCATAAGAGCACGTAATTTGCCAATCGCAAAGACGATAGCCGCCGGGGCGCTGAGCAAACGCGTTGCGAGTGGTGCGTCGCAGCAATCACGCGACGCGCGTATGCCGACAACTTCGATGCGTGGGAGTTGCCGACGGACACGGCAGTATTATTGATAATCGGATGACCCAACGGACCGGCACGGACACTGCCGGCCGGCCTGCCGGATTATTCGATCGACCGCTGCAACTTCTATTCCGCGCTTGCCACCAGCTTGAAGCGCGGCTTGGCTTCCATCAGGCTGCGATAGGCGGCGAGATAATCGAGGGCCATCCGCCGTGCGGTGAACCGGGTCTCGAACTGCTTGCGGATCGCGTCGCGGTTGAGCATCGACAGGCGCCCGACCGAGGAGATCGCGCTGATCTCGTCCTCGACGATGAAGCCGGTCAGGCCATCTTCGATGATCTCCGGCACTGAGCCGCGGTTATAGGCGATGACGGGCGTGCCGCAGGCCATCGCCTCGATCATCACGAGGCCGAACGGCTCCGGCCAGTCGATCGGAACCAGCAGACCGATCGCGCCGCTGAGAAAGTCCGGCTTCTCGCGGTCGCTGATTTCGCCGATGAACTCGACCAGCGGATTGTCGGCGATCAGCGGCTTGATCAACTCGTCGTAATATTCCTGGTCGGCGCGATCGACCTTGGCCGCGATCTTCAGCGGAATGCCGCAACGGGTTGCGATCCTGATCGCGCGATCGACGCCTTTCTCCGGCGCGATGCGCCCGAGCACGGCGAGATAGGATTGCCTGGCCGGTTGCGGCGTCAGCAGATTCTCCGGCAGGCCGTGATGGATGGTGCGCACCCAGTGCGCCTGCGGCACCGGCCGGCGCTGCGCATTCGAGATCGAGATCACCGGGATCTTGGAGAAAGTGTTGAAGACCGGCTGATGCTCCGGCAGGTCGAGCCGTCCGTGCAGCGTGGTCACGAACGGCGTCGGCTGCCGCGCAAACAGCGACCACGGATAATAGTCGAGATGGCAGTGCAGGAAGTCGAACTCCTCGTCGTCGGCCTTCTGCCGCACGCGTTCCAGCATCACCATGTGCAGCGCATTGGGATCGCGGACGGAGCCGTCGAGGCGCAGTGCCTTCGGCCAAGTCGCATCGAGCTTCGCGGAGGTCTGTGAATCGCCACTGGCGAACAACGTCACGTCATGTCCAAGGGTTACCAGTTCTTCGGTCAGCCAGTGCACGACCCGTTCGGTGCCGCCGTAGAGCTTGGGGGGAACAGCCTCCGTCAGCGGGGCAACCTGCGCGATGCGCATTCTCCGTCTCCTGTTTGTAATGTGGAATGAACTGCCCTCAGCCCTCTGATGGCACCGACATGCCAAAGACGGGAACGTTCTCGCACGTGCGAGGTTCCTTAGGTGTGGGAGATCTGCCGCTTCTTTCTTCCATCACACTGTGGTCTTGCTGATGCCATCACGCTCCAACAGGTTTTCGCCGACGCCAGCGTTGCAAAATTGTTGCGCAGTGATGGCTGCATCAAGAAATCCAAGCGCCGCCCTTCGCGTCATCGTGCACGAGAGCTTCAATTAAAATTTTCTCGTTCACCTTCAACAGCTTTTGCAGGACGTCATGGACCATCTGTCAGGATACGCGCATCGCCCGTTCCCTTTTGTGCTGCGCTATCTGCGCCGGCGGCTTCCGTCGCATGTTGTAATCTTGTCGGCTGTCGTCGCAGCGGTTGCCTGCTCGGTAGGCACGCAATATGGCGTGAAGAACCTGGTCGACGCGCTGTCGGCCGGGCCGTCGGCCGCGCATGGCGTATGGCTGGCATTCGCGCTGCTCATGTCGCTGATCGCCGCCGACAACTTCCTGTGGCGGATCGCGAGCTGGACCGCGAGCTACACCTTCGTCAGCGTCTCCGGCGACCTGCGCCGCGACATGTTCCGCCATCTCACCGGCCACGCGCCGAGCTATTTCACCGACCGGCTGCCGGGCATGCTGACCAGCCGGATCACGGCGACGTCGAACGCGGTGTTTACAGTCGAGAACATGTTCGTATGGAATGTGTTGCCGCCGTGCATCGCAACCTTTGCCGCGATCACCCTGGTTGGGACCGTAAGCCTGACAATGTCAGCCGTGCTGATCCTGATCGCGGGAACCATGGTGGTGGCAATGTTCCGCATGGCCGCCGCCGGCCGACCCTTGCATGACGATTTTGCCAACCGGGCGGCCGCGGTCGATGGCGAGATGGTCGATGTGATCAACAATTTGCCGCTGGTGCGCGCGTTCTGCGGCCTCGGCTACGAGCACGACCGCTTCGATGCGACGGTGAATCGGGAACTGGTCGCGCGCGGCCGTTCCCTGCGCTATCTCGAAAAGCTCCGCCTCGTTCACGCTGCCGTGACCGTCGTTCTGACTATTGCGATGTTGGCCTGGGCGCTCTCGCTCTGGCAGCAGGGCCAGGCCACGACCGGCGACGTCGTGCTGGTCTGCACGCTCGGCATCTCGATCCTCAGCGCGACTCGCGATCTCGCCGTTGCGCTGGTCGACGTCACCCAGCATGTCGCGCGCCTCACCGAGGCGCTGGCGACGCTGTTGCAGCCGCACGAGCTGAAGGACCATCCGGAAGCCGAGGTGCTGGTGAAGAGCGGTGCAGCGATCGCGTTTAACAACGTGTCGTTCCGATATCCCGGCGGCCTGCAGGTGTTCGAGCGCTTCAGCCTCCGCATCCAGCCCGGCCAGCGCGTCGGCCTGGTCGGCCAGTCCGGCGGCGGCAAGTCAACACTATTTACCCTTCTGCAGCGCTTTTACGATGTCGAGCAGGGCAGCATCGCGGTCGACGGCCAGGATATCTCGCGCGTCACCCAGCAGAGCCTCCGTGCGGCAATCTCGGTGGTGCCACAGGACATCTCGCTGTTCCACCGTTCGATCCTGGAGAACATCCGCTACGGTCGGCCGGACGCCACCGACGATGAAGTGCTGCGCGCGGCGATCGCGGCGCGCTGCGACTTCATCGAGAGCCTGCCCGAGGGCATGAACACCATCGTCGGCGATCGCGGCGTCAAGGTTTCGGGCGGACAGCGCCAGCGCATCGCGATCGCGCGCGCGTTCCTGAAGGACGCGCCGATCCTGCTGCTCGACGAGGCCACGGCGGCGCTCGATGCCGAATCCGAGGAGGCGATCCGTGAGGCGTTGTCGCGCCTGATGCGCGGGCGTACGGTGGTCGCGATCGCACACCGCCTCGCGACGCTGCGCAGCTTCGACCGCGTGGTCGTGCTGCAGGGCGGCCGGATCGTCGAGGACGGTCCGCCCGATATCCTGGTGAAGGGAAGGGGTCCGTACCGCGACCTCGTGGCGCGCGAAATGGGCCGCCTTTCCACCAGCGCGGCCTGATCCCCGCGTCATCAAGCCTGTGCTTGCGTTCCCGTGCGTTCGTTGAGCTTAGGATTCGAGCTGAGAAGAGTCGCCAGAGGTTCAGATGGCAGCTGACGTCGTTACGCAGATCATCACCGCTCGTATCACTGAGCACGTAGCCGAATCGCCGTTCTACATTCCGATGACCGGGCCGGCGGCGCGGCCGCGGCGCTCGCTCAAGCATGACGACACCTTCATCGTGCTCGATAGCCATGGCGACATCGGCGCCTCGGCCGGCGGGCCGGACGGCCTGTTCAACGCCGACACCCGCTACCTCGCGCGGCTGGAAATGGTGCTGGAGGACGTGCAGCCCTTGCTGCTCGGCTCCAACATGCGCGACGACAATTCGGCGCTGACGGTCGATCTCACCAATTCCGACGTCTATCGCGACGGCCGCCTGACGTTGCAGAAGGACACGCTGCACATCGTGCGCTCGATCTTCCTGTGGCGCGGCACCGCCTATCAGCGCATTGGCCTGCAGAACCACGGCGATCATGCCGCGAGCTTCGATCTGACGCTGCTGTTCGACAATGACTTCGCCGACCTGTTCGAGGTGCGCGGCGAGCGGCGGCCGCGGCGTGGCATCGGTTCGAGCAAGCTGCTCGGCCCGACCGACGTGGTGCTGGAGTATTGCGGTCTCGACGAGCAGACGCGGATCACCGCGCTGCATTTCGATCCGCGGCCGACCCGGCTGTCGGTCAACGCCGCGACCTATCATTTCGATCTCGAGCCGGGGCAGCTCACCTCGTTGTTCGTTGCAGTGTCCTGCAACAAGCCGATCATGCAGAAGCCGGTGCCGTTTTTCCGCGGGCTCCTGGCGCACCGGCGCGAGATGCGGAATTCGTCGGCTGGTGCGGCCTCGATCGAAACCTCGAACAACATCTTCAACGAGGTGCTGTGCCAGGCGATGGCCGACCTCAACATGCTGATGACGGAGACGCCGCAGGGCCGTTATCCCTATGCCGGTATTCCCTGGTATTCGACGACGTTCGGCCGCGACGGCCTGATCACCGCGTTGCAGATGCTGTGGGTCGATCCGCGGATCGCCAAGGGCGTTCTGAAGCGGCTGGCGCTGTTCCAGGCCAAGGCGGTCGATCCGCTCGCCGATGCCGCCCCCGGCAAGATCCTGCACGAGATGCGCGGCGGCGAGATGGCCGCGCTGCGCGAGGTGCCGTTCGCGCAATATTACGGCAGCGTCGATTCGACGCCGCTGTTCGTGCTGCTCGCGGGGCTCTATCTGGAGCGCACCGGCGACGTCGAGACGTTGCGCGAGCTGTGGCCGGCGGTCGAGGCCGGATTGCAGTGGATCGACGGTCCGGGTGATCCCGACCGCGACGGCTTCGTCGAGTATCAGCGCGCCACCGAAAAGGGACTGCGGAACCAGGGCTGGAAGGACTCCTTCGACGCCATCTTTCACGCCGATGGCACGCTTGCCGAGGGCAATATCGCGCTGGCTGAAGTGCAGGGCTATGTGTTCGCCGGCAAGCAGCTCGCCGCGCGCGCGGCGCGCACGCTCGGCTTTGCGGACAAGGCGTTGAAGCTCGAAGCCGAGGCCGAACGGCTGCGCGCGCGGTTCGAGGAGGCATTCTGGTGCGAAGAGCTCGGCACCTATGCGGTCGCGCTCGACGGCGCCAAGCAGCCCTGCAGGGTGCGCACGTCGAATGCCGGACAGACCTTGTTTTCCGGCATGGTGCGCCAAGACCGCGCGCGACGGGTCGCCGCGGATCTGATGAGCCAAAAATTCTTCTCGGGCTGGGGAATCCGAACCGTCGCCGTCGGCGAAGCGCGCTACAATCCGATGTCGTATCACGACGGCTCGATCTGGCCGCATGACAACGCGCTGATCGCGCTCGGATTGGCCCGCTACGGCCTCAAGCGTTCGGTCGCGCATCTTTTCAAAGGGCTGTTCGACGCCGCGAGCTATATGGAGCTACGGCGGCTGCCCGAGCTGTTCTGCGGCTTCCGCCGCGAGCGCCGGCGCGGCCCGGTGCTCTATCCCGTGGCCTGCGCGCCGCAGGCGTGGGCCAGCGCGACGCCGTTCACGCTGCTGGAGGCCGCGCTCGGGCTGGAATTCGACACCGCGCGCGGCGAGATCCGCTTGCGTGATCCGTGCCTGCCGGAGTTCCTCAACGACGTGGTGCTGCGCGATCTCAGGCTCGGCGCATCCAGCGTCGATCTGCGGCTGCGCCGCCACGGCGATGAGGTGTCACTCGAAGTGTTGCGGACGCGCGGCCAGATCCAGGTGTCGATCGTGTTGACGCATTGAGCGTCGCTGCGCGGCACGCGCGCTACGGAAATTGTGGGGAGAGCAACATGCGTCCGAGGATCATGGTTGTTGCAGCGGCGTTGCTGACATGTGCTGGTGTCCGCGCCGCCGACGATGCGTCGCCGTCGCCGGTACCATCACCGCCGGCAGCGGCCCAAGCGCCGGCGGAAACTCCCGCGCCGCCAGCGGCCGCCGCGGCAAAGGAGTCTCCACCGCCGTCGGTGACGGTGATCGGCGCGCGTGACGCGCACGGCATTCTCGGGCGCGACGTGCGCAGTTCCGCCAATGAGGACATGGGTCGCATCGTCGACGTCATCGTCGACCGCGACGGCAAGGTGCGCGCCGCGGTGATCGATTTCGGCGGCTTTCTCGGGGTCGGCAGCCGCAAGATCGTGGTCGACTGGAACGCGCTGCGGTTCGCCGGCGTTTCCAGCAAGAGCGACAGCATCACGCTGGACCTCAACAAGCAGCAGGTGAGCGCTGCGCCTGAATACAAGGAAGATACGCCGCTGATCGTGCTGGGCGCGGCCGGCAATCTCCATCCATGGGATTACGAGCATTAGGGGGCAGAAGCTGGTCGCGCGTCCGAACTCTTCCTTCGAGGCGGTTGGCGACGATCGTGACGAGCGATCTGCCGGTGGCACTCATGTTGTGTCAATTGTCGCTGAACGGCCCGGCCCGGAGCAGCCGAGTGCGCCGTCGCGCGAAAGCCAGCGCGGGCTGGACTGGTTCGTCTTTTTCCTGGCCGACGTGCAAACCGGGTTTGGTCCGTTTATCGCGGTCTATCTGACGACCCAGAAATGGACCCAGGTCGAGATCGGCTTCGTGCTCTCGATGGGGGGCATCGTCGGCCTGCTCGGCCAGATACCCGGTGGTGCGATCGTCGATGCGGCGCGCTCGGAGCGCGTGGTCGCGGGCTGCGCGGTGGCCGCGATCGGGTCGGCTGCGCTGGCTTACGCGCTGTGGCCGATCTTTCCCGTGGTGACGCTCGCCGCGACGCTGCACGCGCTTGCAAGCTGCGTGCTGGGACCGGCGATCGCCGCGATCAGCCTCGGCCTGGTCGGGCCGCTGGCGATCGGCGAGCGGCTCGGCCGCAACGCGCGGTTCGCCTCGCTCGGCAGCGGCTCGGCCGCGGCGCTGATGGGGGCCTGCGGCTATTTCCTGTCGAGCCGTTCCGTGTTCCTCGTCACCTTCCTGCTGGCAATTCCGACGCTGTTGGCGCTGGCGCGGATCCGCGAGCGCGAGATCGACATCGCGCAGGCCCACGGTGCGGTGAAGCGCGAGGTGCCGGACAAGAAAGCAACCAGCGTCCTCGGCCTGGTCCGGCAGCGCTCACTGCTGATCTTCGCCGGTGCGATGCTGTTGTTCCAGCTCGCCAATGCCGCGATGCTGCCGTTGATGGCCGGCGTGGTGACGACGCGTTCGAGCCAATGGGCGCCGGTCCTGATCGCCGCCTGCATCATCGTGCCGCAGGCGATCGTCGCGTTGTGTTCCCCCTCGGTCGGCCGCAAGGCCCAGGCCTGGGGCCGGCGGCCGCTGCTCTTGATCGCGTTCGCCTCGCTGGTGATCCGCGGCCTGTTGTTCGCAACGGTGCGCGATCCCTATCTACTGGTCGTGGTGCAGGTCTTCGACGGCATCACTGCGGCGATCTTCAGCGTCATGGTGCCGTTGATCGTGGCCGACGTCGCGTTCGGCAGCGGCCATTTCAACCTGGCACAGGGCATCGTCGGCACCGCGGTCGGCGTCGGCGCTTCGCTCAGCACGGTGCTGGCCGGCTATGTCAGCGACAAGCTCGGCAGCGGCACGGCCTTCACGGGCCTCGCCGGCGTTGCCGCGCTCGGGCTGCTCGTGATCTGGCTGGTGATGCCGGAGACGCGGCGGACGGCATGACGGAGGCAGGTTTGGCTCCAGGCACCCTTCCTCACGCATGCGCCGTCATATATGAGTGATTTGCTGCTGGAACGAGCTGACAGTCCCCTGGATTAATCAATCCAAAATCGTGATCTGGTACGGATCGGCGTAGCGCGGGCAGGCATTTCGACCGAGGAACGGCATGGAAAATCGTAGGACGACGGCGCAAATCACCGGAACGATGCGGCGTTGGGGGCCTCCCGCCTTTGTGACTTTCGCGGCCATCGTCACACTTGCGTCATTGACCGGCGGCGTCGCTGCAAAGCAGCAGCGCCCAGCGGCAACTGCCGAGGCGACCGCGCCCCGCGCGGCGGGCGAGCCGATCATGGCGATCGTGTCGATCAGCGCCCAGAAGGTGACCGTCTACGACGCCGACGGCTGGATTTACCGCGCGCCGGTATCGAGCGGCGTCAAGGGACGCGAGACGCCGGCCGGCGTGTTTGCGCTGGTGGAGAAGGACAAGGACCATCACTCAACCATGTACGACGATGCCTGGATGCCGAACATGCAGCGCATCACCTGGAATGGCGTCGCGTTGCATGGTGGGCCGCTGCCGGGCTATGCGGCCTCCCACGGCTGCGTGCGGATGCCCTACGACTTTGCCGAGAAGCTGTTCGACAAGACGCGGATCGGGATGCGGGTGATCATCGCGCCGAATGACGTGGCCCCGGTCGATTTCAGCCATCCGGCGCTGTTCGTGCCGAACGCACAGGCCATTGCCGCCGCTCCGGCGCGTGCCGAGACGCTGGCCCGCGAGGCCGCGGATGCCGCCAAGGTCGCCGACGAGGCCAAGAAGGCGTCAGCCGCCGCCACGAAGGAAGCCGCACTGTTCACGCCGGCCTCGCTGCGCAAGCTGCAACAGGCCAAGGCCCGTGCCGATGCTGCCGTTGCGTTCGCCGACAAGACGCTCGCCAATGCCAAGACCGATCAGGCCAAGGCGCGCGCCGAGGATCTGAAGCAGAAGGCGGCTGCCAAGGCCGCGGAGGCGACCACGCAATTCGAGGCCGCCCAGGGCGACGCCAAGCCGAAGCTCGATGCCGCGGCAGCGGCAAAGGACGCGGCCAAGGCGGCCGAGGCCAAGAAGACCGAGACCCAGAAGGCAGCGACCGAAGCGAAGCTCGCGCTCGAGCCGGTCTCGGTCTACATCAGCCGCGCGACGCAGAAGCTCTACGTCCGGCGCAACACCCACAAGCCATGGGCCGACGGCGGCGAGGTGTTCGATTCAAGCATCGAGGTTCCCGTCACCATTCGCGATCCGGACCGGCCGATCGGCACCCATATCTACACGGCGATGGCGCGCAACGATTCCGGCCTGCGCTGGACCGAGGTGACGATCGACGACGGCGACAACGCCAAGGACGCGCTCGACCGCGTCACCATCCCGCAGGATGTGCTGGATCGGATCGCGCCGACCGTCGTGCCGCGCTCCTCGATCATCATCTCGGATGAGCCATTGAGCGCCGAGACCAACTATCGCACCGAGTTCGTCGCCGTTTTGAGCAACCAGCCCCAGGGCGGTTTCATCACGCGCAAGCCGACCAGGCCGATGGAGACCGACGACATGGTTGCGAGCTCGGACGACGACGGTTTCGGTTTCTTCTCCCGGCGCAGCTGGAATCCCCAGTCCGGTACCCAGTACGGCTATCCGCAATACGGCAATCCCCAGGCGCCGACCCAGTACGGCACGCCGTATTACGGCAATCCGCAAGCCGGCAATCCGCGCCGGCGCGGCGGCCAGTACTACTGGCAATCGCAACAGGACTGGTAGCCCGGCGCATTGTGAGCATGGACGGCGGCGTGACACCGCCGTCCATCGCTCGGGGCGACTACGGGCGCGCTTCCAGGATCAGGTTGAACGGCGTTTCCGCCGCGCGGCGGAAGCGCGAGAAGCCGCCCTGGCGTGCCACCTCGCGCAACCTGGCCTCTCCGGCCTGAGCGCCGAGCGCAAGCCCGACCTCCTGATCCAGCGACGCCGGCGTGCAGATCATTGTCGAGGCCGCGTAGTAGACGCGCCCGATCGGATTGAGGTTGTCTTCCAGCCGGTCGTTGGCGAACGGCTCGATCAACAGGCAGGTGCCGTCGTCGGCGAGGGTAGAGCGGGTGTGCTTGAGGGCGCCGACCGGATCTCCCATGTCGTGCAGGCAATCGAAGAAGCACACCAGATCGTACCCCTTGGCAGGGAATGTCTTGGCAGAATGGGTCTCGAAATGGACGCGGTCCGACAATCCGGCCTCTCGCGCGGATTGTCGCGCCGTCTGGATCGAGCCGTCGTGATAGTCGAAGCCGTAGAAGGTCGATTTTGGAAACGCTTCCGCCATCAACCGGGTCGAGACGCCGTGCCCGCAGCCGACGTCGGCGACGACGGCGCCCTTCTTCAGCTTGTCGACGACACCTTCGAGCGCCGGCAGCCATTCCTGCACCAGGTAGTGCTTGTAGCTGGTGCGGAAGAAGCGGGCAGTGCCGCAGAACAGGCACTCGTTGCGCTTGTTCCAGCCGACGCCCTTGCCGGTCTTGAACGCGTCGGTGATTTTCGGCTCGTCGAGAAACGTCGCGCCGACCAGGCTTCCCACCGCGCCGAGGAAGACCGGGCTGTCCTCGTCGGCAAGCGCGAGCGCCTGCTCGGGCAGCATCGAGAATTTCCCGGACTTGCTGTCATATTCGATGTAGCCGGAGGCGGCCTGCGCCGAGAGCCATTCCTGCACGTAGCGCTCGGCCGTTCCGGTCGCCTTGGCCAGCGCCGAGGCATTCATCGGTCCCTGCTTTGCGAGTGCCTGGTACAGCCCGAGCTTGTCGCCCAGCAGCATCAGCGAGGCGTTCATCGCCGCACCGACATCGCCAATCATCTTTCCCATGAATGAATTGAGGCGTTCTTGGTTGACGTCCATGATGTTTCTCCATCGCAATCGCGTTTGGTCAAAAGTCCATCATTCGCAATTTCATGCATGCGTCGTCCAGCCGTAGGGCGACGCGATCGCCGGAAAGGTTCGCAGCAATGAAGTGATTGTGACCGGCCCGCTGGGATCCCAGTCGATGCGATGTCGCGGGTGCGGGAAACGCCGGCTACGCCGCCTGCGGTATCACCAGCCGTCTGTAGAGCGCGCTGTAGCAGGCCGCCGACAGGTTCCAGCTGTAGGACTTGGCCATCGCGCTGGCGCGCATCGCGTTGAGGCGGTCTTTGGCGCGATAGGTGTCGAACGCACGCCTGACGCCGCCCAGGAAGGACTCCGCCGACGGCTGCGAGAACAGGAAGCCGGTCTCGCCGTCGGCGATGGTTTCCGCAAGCCCGCCGGTCTGGTGACCGATCGGGAGCGAACCGAAGCGCTGCGCGTACATCTGGCTGAGGCCGCAGGGCTCGAAGCGCGACGGCATCAGGGTGAAATCGCTGCCGGCGAAGATCCGGCGAGCCTGGCCGTCGTTGAAGCCGATGATGACGCCGATCGCGTCAGGGCGGCGCCGGTGCGCGGCCACCAGCGCGTCCTCGATCGCGGGCTCGCCGCTGCCGGTCACGACGATTTGTCCGCCGTCCCTGATGATTTCGTCGGCGGCCGACAGCACGAGGTCGACGCCCTTCTGATGCACGAGCCGCGCGACCAGGCCGAAGATCGGCCCGCGCGAGACCGCGAGCCCGAACTGCCGGCGGACATAGTCGGCGTTGGCCTGCTTGCCTTTCCAGTCGCCGGCGCCGAACGGCTGCGCGAGCTGCGCGCAGTGGCGCGGATCCCAGCTCTCGTCGATGCCGTTCAGGATGCCGGTCAGCTGGTGGGCGGCGGAGCGCACGCGCAGCAGCCCCTCCAGCCCGCAGCCGAGCTCCGCGGTCGTGATCTCCTTCGCGTAGGTCGCGCTGACGGTGGTCAGGTGCGAGGCGTAGACGAGCCCACCCTTGAGGAAGGAGAGCTTGTCGTAGAACTCCAGCCCGTCGATGTGGAATGAGCTGTCCGGTGCGCCGATCCGCCGCAGCGAGTCCTTCGGAAACAGGCCCTGATAGGCAAGGTTGTGGATGGTCAGGATCGACGGAATCCGCAGCTGACGCCAGGCGAGGTAGGCGGGTGTGAGCGCGGCCTGCCAGTCGTTGGCGTGAACCAGGTCGGCTGCCCAATTCTTGTCCAGCGTTCCGGCTGCAAGTTCGGCAGCGGCGGAGGCAAAGCGGCCGAACCGGATGTCGTTGTCGGGCCAGTCGCGGCCGGACTCATCGCCATAGGGATTGCCCGGCCGGTCGTAGAGCTCTGGACACAGCAGCACATAGACCGGCAGCCCGTCCTTGGTCGATGCGCGCCCGAGCGTGCAGGCCGGCATCTCGGCCAGGGCTGCGCATTGTCCAACGATTTCAATATGGGTGAACTGTTCGACCACATCCCGGTAGCCGGGAAGCATGATCCTGACGTCGCTCCAGGGGCGGAGCGCCCGCGGAAGCGCTGCGGAAACGGCGGCAAGTCCGCCGACACGGACGAAATCGTCCATTTCCGTCGTGACGAATAAGACCTTCAACAAGCGCCCTCGTTCCAGCCCATGACAGGGCCATGCAAGATCGGGTCCAATCTGCCTTTGAGTAAAATGCAAGACCGCCCGCGGGCCCGGCCTGGAGGAGACGCTTTCCTGTCGGGACGGCTCACTTTAGGGTCGCGCGACGCCAAACAATGACGAAGCTGGAGGAAGCCTTGGCAACGACAATAGCCGCTGACGATGAGGGGAATTTGACACGGAGCTTTGACGGCCTTCGGGTGCTCGATTTTTCGACCACGATCGCCGGACCTCATTGCACGCGGATGCTCGCCGACATGGGCGCGGAGGTGATCAAGATCGAGCCCAGTGAGGGCGAGACGATGCGGACGCGGCCGCCGCTGCGCAACAACTGCTCGACCGCGTTCGGCCAACTCAATATCGGCAAGCAGAGCCTGGTGCTCGACCTGAAGTCGCCCGCCGGCGTCGAGGCCGTGCGCCGGCTGATCGCGACCGCCGACGTGCTGGTGGAGAATTTCCGTCCCGGCGTGATGCGGCGGCTGAAGCTCGATTATGCCTCGGTCCGCGACATCAATCCGAAGCTGATCTTCTGCTCGATCTCGGGTTATGGCCAGACCGGGCCGTCGGCGGAATTGCCCGCCTACGCGCCGGTGATCCATGCCGCCTCGGGCTACGAGATGGCGCATCTCGCCTACCAGCCGGGCCGCTCGCGCCCGGACTATTGCGGCATCTACCACGCCGACGTGCTGACCGGCGTCTATGCGTTCGGCGCGATCTCGGCTGCACTCTATCAGCGCGCCGCCAGCGGCAAGGGCCAGCATATCGACGTCTCGATGCTGGAATCGATGCTGAGCCTGACCCTGAACGAGTTGCAGTGGTCGCAATTCGAGGTGAAGCAGACCCAGCGTCCGATGTTCGGCCCGATCGAGACCACCGACGGCTATGTGATGGTGGCCATCGCTAGCGAGAAGACGTTCCAAAACCTGATGCAGGTGATCGGCCGACCCGAATGGGTGTCCGATCCGCGCTTCGCCAAATATTCCGATCGGCGGGACAATTGGGCTGATCTGATGGAGGGCGTCGAGGCGTGGTCGCGCGCAGTCAGCACGCAGGCCTGTCTTGCCGCGCTCAATGAATATGGCGTTCCGTCGTCGGCCTATCGCACCGTGCGCGAGGCGCTCGCCGATCCGCAGATCGCCCATCGCGGCGCACTGGCTGAGGTCGCGGACGGCGGCGGCAGCTTCAAGGTGCTCAACCTGCCGTTCCGGATGTCGGGTGCAACGGTCGGTGCCCGCAAGCGGATGTCGACGCTCGGCGAGCACACGCTGTCATACCTGAAGGAGATCGGCCTCTCCGACGATCAGATCGCAGGCTTCGCAGCGCAACCGGCGAAGACGGCGCGAAGTTAAGCCTGCGGCTTTTCATCCGTTTTACGGTCTTGTCGCGCGCGGCGATTCCGGACAAGCTGCCGCCCGACATACGACGATCCGGAACACCGGACGTCGCCCACCTGGGAGGGAGCATCGATGAAGCTGGCCGGGCACGCGCACGCGGTTGCGCGCATATTTCTTGTGGCGGGATTAGCGGCCGCAACATTCGCTGCGCCTGCCCACGCGCAGAAGCCGGGCGGCACGCTGACCGTCGGCCAGGAACTTGATATCCCTGGCTTCGACCCGCTCAAGGTCGGCGTCTACGACACATCGGCCAACACCGCGGCGGCCGCGATCTTCGACACACTCATGACGCTCGACGACAAGGGTGAGCCGAAGCCGAAGCTCGCACTATCCTGGGAGCATTCCGAAGACTTCAAGACCTGGACCATCAAGCTGCGGCCCGGCGTCAAATTCCACGACGGCACGCCGTTCAATGCGCAGGCGGTGAAGGAGAACTTCGACCGCCAGAAGGATCCGGCCAACAAGTGCCGCTGCGCGTTCTACATCACCAGCATCAAGAGCGTGGACGTCATTGATGACCTCACGGTGCGCTACAATTTCAGCGATCCGGCGGTGAACTTCCCGGAGACCCAGTCGATCCAGAGCTCCAACAACGTGATGCAGTCGCCGACGGCCTGGAAGGCCAAGGGCGATGATTACAACCGCAACCCGGTCGGCACCGGTCCCTATGTCCTGAAATCCTGGACCGCCGGCGACCGCATGGTGCTGGAGAAGAACCCGGACTACTGGGACAAGGGCAAGCCCTATCTCGATCGTATCATCCTGAAGCCGTTGCCGGACGCGCAGTCGCGCTTTGCTTCGCTGCAATCGGGCGAGGCCGATGTCATCTGGGACGACGAGTACGACGCCGACAACATCGTGAAGGCGCAGAAGGACAAGAGCCTGAGCGTGAACACCTATGCCGGCTCAGGCGCGCAGGTCTACGCCTTCAATACCAAGGCGGCGCCGTTCGACGACGTCCGCGTGCGTCAGGCGCTGGTGATGGCGCTCGACCGCAAGAAGATATCGCAGGCGATCACTAACGGCTTGGCGCGGCCGGCCACCAATCCCTATGGCGACGGCTCCTGGGTCAAGTGCAAGGACGACGGCGCGCTGCCCGAAGACATCAACAAGGCCAAGGCGCTGCTCAAGGATTACGGCAAGCCGGTCGATTTCAAGATGATCGTATCGGCGACGCCGCGCGGCCGCACCGTCGGCCAGGTGTTGCAGCAGCTATGGAAGCGGGTCGGCGCCAACATGGAGATCGAGCAGGTCGATCAGGCCACGATCGTGCCGCGCGCCTTCATGCGCCAGTTCCAACTGACGCCGTGGCGTATCGTCGATCTCGCCGATCCCGACCCGCAGATGTACGCCAACTTCCACACCGGCAGCCCGGTGGCGCTGGCGAACTTCTCCGATCCGGAACTCGACCGGCTGCTCGAGCATGCCCGAACCACCGCCGACGTCGCCCAGCGCACCGAGGACTATTGCGCGGTCAGCCGACTGATCAACAAGGAGGCGATCTGGTTCTGGACCTTCCAGAATACCTACTACGCGATATCGAGCGCGAAGGTGAAGGGCGTGCCAAAGATGTTCAACGGGGTGCTCGACGTCTCCTACGCCTGGAAGGAATAGCCTTTCATGCTGTTGTTCGTCGCGCGCAGGCTCCTGTACCTGGTACCGGTGCTGATCGCGGTCTCGGTGCTGACCTTCGTGATCGCCTCGCTGCTGCCCGGCGATCTCGCTTACGTGATACTTGGCGACCAGGCGACGCCTGAGAACGTCGCGGCGCTGCGCCACGACATGGGGCTCGATCAGCCGATCTGGCTGCGTTATCTGGGCTGGCTGTGGCACATCCTGCAGGGTGATTTCGGACGCTCGTTCCGCACCGGGCAGACCGTGTGGCAGGCGGTCAGCGAGCGCATCCCGGTCTCGTTCGAGCTGATGATCCTCGCCGAGCTGATCGGGCTTGCGATCGGCGTGCCGCTCGCAATCGCCTGCGCGGCCAAGGCCGGCAGTGCGTTCGACCGTCTCATGACTGGATCGGCCTTCGGCATGCTGTCGGTGCCGACCTTCCTGTCGGCGATCCTGCTGATCTATCTGTTCGCGGTCGAGCTGCGGTTGTTGCCGGCGACCGGCTACGTGCCGTTCACCGAGGACCCGATCGCCAATCTGCGCTTCATGGTGCTGCCGGCGCTGACGCTCGGGCTTGCGGAATGGCCCGGCATCATGCGGGTGCTGCGTTCGGACATGATCGCGGCGCTCCAGGAGGACTATATCGCGCTCGCCAAGGCGAAGGGCCTGAAGCCGTCGCGCATCCTGTTCGTGCACGCGCTGAAGCCGTCCTCGCTGACGCTTGTCACCATCACCGGCATCAACATCGGCCGCCTGATCGGCGGCACCGTCATCGTTGAATCGATCTTCGCGTTGCCGGGGATCGGCCGTCTGCTGGTCGGCGCGATCTATACCCGCGACCTGATCATCCTGCAGGGCGTGGTGCTGCTGGTCGCGGCGGGCTTCGTGATCATGAACTTCATCGTCGATTTGCTTTACGCCGTGCTCGACCCGAGGATCCGCCATGGCCACGCTTGAGCTCAGCCTCGATGAGACCAATGCGGCACCGGTGCGGCGCAAGCGCCGGCTCGGCGCGCTGTTCTGGGTCGCGATCGGCTGGATGGTGCTGGTGTTCGCGGTCGCGATCTTCGCCGATCTGCTGCCGCTGCCGAGCCCGACTGACATGGACATGCTCGAACGGAGGGGGCCAATATCCGCCGAGCACTGGCTCGGCACCGACGGCCTCGGCCGTGACGAGCTGTCGCGGTTGATCTACGGCGCACGGATCTCGCTGATCGTCGGCCTCTGCGCGCCGATGATCGGGGTCACCATCGGCGGCGCGCTCGGCATCCTCGCCGGCTATTTCCGCGGCCGTTTCGAATCCATCGTGGTCGGCAGCATGGACGTGCTGCTGGCATTCCCGCCGCTGATCCTGGCGCTTGCGGTCACCGCCTATCTCGGCCAGTCGATCTTCAACCTGACCTGCATCCTCGGCGTGCTCGGCATTCCCGCCTTCATGCGGGTGGCGCGGGCAGCGACGCTGACGCTGGCGCGGCGTGAATTCGTCATCGCGGCACAGGCGCTCGGCGCCACGCATGCGCGCATCCTGCTGCGTGAGTTGCTGCCCAATGTGTTGCTGCCGCTGCTTGCCTTCTTCTTGCTCGGCGTCGCCGTCACCATCGTGGTCGAAGGCTCGCTGTCCTTCCTCGGCCTCGGTGTGCCGCCGCCGATCTCGAGTTGGGGCAGCATGATCGGGGAGGGGCGTGAGAGCCTCGATGTGGCGCCAATGCTTGCCTTCATTCCGGCGATCGCGATGTTCCTCACCGTGCTCTCGTTCAACCTGATCGGCGACACCATCCGCGCGTTGACCGACCCCCGGCAAGGTGCACTATGAGCGGCGCGTTGCTGTCGGTCGAGAATGCGGTGGTCGACCTGCCGACGCCGCGCGGCAATTTGCGGGCGGTGGATCATGTCGATCTCACCGTCGGCGCCGGCAGGACGCTCGGCATTGTCGGCGAATCCGGCTGCGGCAAGACCATGCTGTCGCGCGCCGTCCTGCAACTGCTGCCCAAGAAGGCGAAACTGTCCGGCCGGGTGATGTTCGGCGGACAGGATCTGACCAAGCTGTCGGCGGAGAAATTGCGCAAGCTGCGCGGCCGCTCGCTGGCGGTGGTGTTTCAGGATCCGATGACCTCGCTCAACCCGGTGCTGACCATCGGCACCCAGTTGATCGAGACCATTCAGGAACATCTCGAGTTCGATCTCGCCCGGGCGCGGCAGCGCAGCATCGAACTGCTGGCGGCAGTCGGCATTCCCGCGCCCGAGCAGCGGCTGACACAATATCCGCACCAGCTTTCCGGCGGCATGCGCCAGCGCGTCGCGATCGCGGTGGCGCTGTCCTGCGAGCCGCAGCTGCTGATCGCGGACGAGCCGACCACCGCGCTCGATGTCACGATCCAGGCCCAGATCCTCGATCTGCTGGCCCGCGAGCAGCAGCGCCGCCACATGGCGATGATCATCATCACCCATGACCTCGGCGTGGTCGCCGGCCGCACCGACGAGGTCGCGGTGATGTATGCCGGCCGCGTCGTCGAGCGCGCACCGACGCCCGCCTTGTTCAAGCAGATGCGGATGCCCTACACCGAGGCGCTGCTCGCCGCGCTGCCGAAGCTCGACGTCGCGCCGCATACGCCGCTGCCGGCGATCTCGGGGCGGCCGCCCGATCCGACCCGGCCGCTCAAGGGCTGTTCGTTTGCGCCGCGCTGCCGCTATTCGGCCGAGCGCTGCGGCGCGGAGAAGCCGCAGCTGAGCCCGGCGGAGACATCGGAACATCTCTACGCCTGCTTCCATCCGATCACCGCGAGGGTCGGCGCATGATGCTGCAGGCTGCACCCAATCCGCTGATGAAGGTGGAGAACCTCGTCGTCGAATATTCGGTGGGCGGGAAGACCATCCATGCCGTCTCCGACGTCAGCCTCGACATCGCGCGCGGCGAGACGCTGGGGCTGGTCGGCGAATCCGGCTGCGGCAAGTCCACGCTCGGCCGCGCGGTCCTGCAGTTGCGCCAGGCGGTTTCCGGCAAGGTGCTGTTCGACGGCCACGACCTCACCACTTTGAAGGGCGAGGCGCTGCGCCGGATGCGCCGGCGCGTGCAGCTGATCTTTCAGGATCCGATCGCCTCGCTCAATCCGCGGCGGCGGATCGGCGACATCGTCGCCGAGCCGCTGGTGATCGCGGGCGTCAAGGACCCCGAGGAGCGCAAGCGGCGGGTAGCCGAGGTGCTGGCGGCGGTCGGCCTCGATCCTGCGCTGGTGAGCGGACGGCTGCCGCACGAATTCTCCGGCGGACAATGCCAACGCATCTGCATCGCCCGCTCGCTGGTGCTCAATCCGGAATTCGTGATCTGCGACGAGCCGGTGTCCGCGCTCGACGTTTCAATTCGTGCCCAGATCCTCAATCTGCTGGAGGAGATGAAGGCGCGCTACGGCCTGACTCTGCTGTTCATCGCGCACGACCTTGCGGTGGTGAAGGCAGTCTCGGATCGCGTCGCGGTGATGTATCTCGGCCGGCTCTGCGAGGTCGCTCCGTCGGAGCAGCTGTTCGCGCGGCCGGCGCATCCCTATACCGCGCTGCTGATCGAGGCGATCCCGGTGCCTGATCCGGACGTCCGCCCGACCCGGAGCATCCCGGTCGGCGAGCCGCCGTCGCCGATCGCGCCGCCCTCCGGCTGCCGCTTCCGCACCCGCTGCCCGCGCGCCGATGCGCGCTGTGCCAGCGAGGTGCCGGAACTGCGTCTGGTCGCGACCGGCCAATTCGCGGCCTGCCATCATCCACTGATCTGAAGAGTGACGCCCACAGATGGTGCGTCTTGGCCTTCGAGCGGGCTGCATGGCGGCTTGCTCGAAAATGCGGTCATCAGCGTTTGTCCCGGGCGGGCAGGCGTGGCAAGGTCCGCCGCAACAACAAGCTTCGGGAGAACAGCGATGAAGAGTTTCCAGGTCGTCGATTTCAATGCCCCCTTGAAGGAGGTCGACCAGCCGACACCGCAGCCGTCGGGCACGCAGGTGCTGATCAAGGTCAAGGCCGCCGGCGTCTGCCACAGCGACCTGCACATCTGGGAGGGCGGCTATGATCTCGGCCATGGCCGCAAGCCGCTGTCGCTGAAAGATCGCGGCGTCTCGCTGCCGCGCACGATGGGGCATGAGACGGTCGGCGAGATCGTGGCCTTCGGCCCCGACGTCAAGGACGCCGACAAAGGCGGCCTCAAGGTCGGTGATGTCGCGCTGGCCTATCCCTGGCTCGGCTGCGGAAAATGCCCGACCTGCCTCGGCGGCGACGAGAACATGTGCGCGATCAAGCCGAATGCGCTCGGCGTCTATTGTGACGGCGGCTATGCCGATCACATGACCGTGCCGCATCCGAAATATCTGCTCAACCTCAACGGGCTCGATCCGGTCACGGCCGCGCCCTACGCCTGCTCTGGAGTCACCACCTACAGCGCGCTGAAGAAGGTCGAGAAGGACCTCGACACGCCGATCGTAATCTTCGGCGCCGGTGGCCTCGGCCTGATGGCGCTGTCGCTGCTGAAGGCGATGGGCGGCAAGGGCGCGATCGTGGTCGATATCGATGCCAGGAAGCGCGAGGCGGCGGAGGCTGCCGGTGCGCTCGCGACCGTCGACGGCAAGGCCCCCGACGCGCTGGAGCAGCTTATCAAGAAGGCCGGCCAGCCGATCCGCGCCGCGATCGACCTGGTCGGAAACGCGCAGACCTCGCAGCTCGGCTTCGACTGCCTGACCAAGGGCGGCAAGCTCGTGATCGTCGGCCTGTTCGGCGGCGGCGCGACCTGGGCGCTGCCGCTGATCCCGATCAAGGCGGTCACCATCCAGGGCAGCTATGTCGGCAATCTGCGCGAGACCCAGGAGCTGCTCGACCTCGTGCGCGATAAGAAGATTCCAGCGATCCCGGTGACGCCGATGCCGCTCGCGAAGGCGAACGAGGCGCTGACCAATCTGCAGAAGGGCCAGCTCGTCGGACGTGCGGTATTGACGCCGCAATAAACGCCTCCGTCATTGCGAGCAAAGCGTACCAATCCATCTCTCCGATTGCAGCGACGTGGATTGCTTCGTCGCTTCGCTCCTCGCAATGACCGGTCTTCTCTCATTGTCTTGAGGAATCCCCATGTCCGCCAACGACGCCCTTCACATCGCAGTCCTCGGCGGCGACGGCATCGGCCCCGAGGTGATGGCGCCGGCGCTCGAGGTGCTGCGCAAGATCGAGGCCTCGGTGGGCCTCAAATTCCGCTTCACTGAGGCGCCTGCGGGCGCTGGCCATTACAAGGAGACCGGCAGGTCGATGCCGGAAAGCACGATCCGGCTGTGCGAGGAGGCCGATGCGATCCTGCTCGGCGCCTGTGGCCTGCCGTCGGTGCGCTATCCCGACAACACCGAGATCGCGCCGCAGATCGAACTGCGGGTGATCTTCGATCTCTATGCCGGCGTTCGGCCCGCGCGATTGATTCCGGGCGTAAGGAGCACGATCGTCGGCGCAGATCAAAAGGGCATCGACCTCGTCGTGATCAGGGAATCGACCGAGGGCCTGTTCGCCTCGATGGGCAAGGGGGTGGTCACCGACAGCGAGGCGCGCGAGACCATGGTGATCACGCGCCGCACCTCCGAGCGGCTGTTCGAGTTCTCGTTCCGGCTCGCCGAACGTCGCAAGGCGCGCGGCCGCGTCGGAGGCGGGCTGACCTGTGTCGACAAGGCGAACGTGTTCAAGGCGTTCGCGTTCTTCCGCGGCATTTTTGACGAGACCGCCAAGCGCCATCCCGATGTCAGGGCCGATCACCTCTACATCGACGCGACCGCGGCGGCGCTGGTGAAGCGCCCCTGGGACTTCGACGTCATGGTGACCGAGAACATGTTCGGCGACATCCTGTCGGATCTCACAGCCGGCCTGATCGGCGGCATGGGCATGGCGCCGTCAGCCGACATCGGCGACCGCTACGCTGTGTTTCAGCCATGTCACGGCACCGCGCCCGACATCATGGGGCAGGGCAAGGCCAACCCGACCGCGATGATCCTGTCTGCCGCGATGATGCTGGACTGGTTAGCCGACAAGCATGGTCTCGATGGCGCCGCTGAAGCTGCCGAGAACATCGAGCGCGCGGTCGACAAGGTCTATGCCGGCGGTATCAAGCCGTTCGAGTTTGGTGGCAGCAACGGCACCGCCGATGTCGCGCGGGCAGTTCTGGCGTCGCTCTAGAGCATGATCCTTTCGGAAACCGGGTTTCCACTTTTCCGGGTCATGCTCTAGGTCCGGACACCAAGAGCAGACAGTGCTCTCCTCAATCGAATTTGCGTCACGTGCGGATAGGGGCGGTCGGCCGAAATGCTGATGGTCTGTTTGGCCACTCGTTCCAACCCGTCGATGTCCTTGACGCGATATGAAGGATACCGCTCGCGGACTGCGGCCGCCAGTTCAAGCGGTATGTACTTTGCCTCTATTGTTCCGTCTCGCGCTTCGGTGAAGGTGAATGCCTTCTTCAGTATCTGATAATACGGGTCGGACTCCGCCTGGCTCATGTAGCGACTGAGCGAGAACCTTGGATCCACTGCTGATCCCGGCATATCGCCGAGCTCTATCCGCAACTGGATCACAAGAGCTCCGAAGATATGGGTTGATATCACCGATTGGGTGTCAGACTCGGCAAGGGTCAATGCGATCAGGAAGGCGTCGATGCAGATCAGGCGGCGCTGCGGATCGGAAAAGAAGTCCAGCGACGTGCGAATATGATCTACGGCGATCAGCCCGACACGCGTTTCGCCGGCACCGTCGCCTCTGACCGAGGTGAGGAATTGCAGGACGATATCCCACGGACACTGCACCCGTTGTCGTTGTGCTGCTCGCTCGACGGCGGATTTGGCAATGTCGATCAGGAGATGCAGCGGCATTGCGCCGGAGAAGTGAAGCAGGGCTTCGTGCCAGAGTTTGAAAGTCGCCGAACTGTCCGGTGACTCGGCAATGAACTTCAGGACGTCCCGGGTGACTGCGGTCGCCACCAGGTTCATGTCGTCAATCTTGTTCGTGACAACGTAACTTGCGACTAGAAACTCCTGGAATGATCTGTGGGGAAAGAACAAGGTCTTGTTGCCCTTCCGATCCAGGAAGCACGCCGAAACAAGGTCGCGCCTCACGGCATCCAGATCGGCGTCGGACGCCGGCATGAACGGGCGCACGATCTCATCGGGGATGTCGCCCTCATCGACACTCATGGTTTGGGCTGTCATCCAGAGCCACCAGGCGATCGCTTCGGCGAACTTCCGCCGGTCAGCGTAGTCGAATGGCGATCTGGTGCGCTTGTCGATTTCGCGCTCGATGATCCGCGTGACGAATACTTCGTACAGCTCTCCGGTCAAATAGGGCTTTGGTTCGACGAACCGGTCGAGAAACATCTCGCAGAACATTTTGGCTTGGACTGGCCGCGAAAGCAGATCGCCGAAGTCGTTGAGCTCGAGTATCTTGGTGCGTCTTTCCAGCTCAGCACGGTCCACGATGTATTCGTCCGTCGCGCTGTTTTCGGTGCGATACATCGAGTAGCTCTTCACGAACATGATCGACTGCTCGGGGGAGAACGGCAGCAGCCTGGTGGTCTCGTAGGCCGGCCAATCCGGCTCTCGAACCTGACGGCCGGCGAGCGTGCGCACTCCCTTCAACACAAACGTCTCTTCGTCGTCGGACAGGAAGGCGGTCGGTCTGCCGAGAAGCAGCACCTTGGCGTTGGGTGTGACGAGCCGGTTCAGTTCCTTGAAGGTCGCGCGAAAGTCGTCCCAGGTCATCGCATGCTTCATCTCGTCGAAGCCATCGAGGATCACCAGGAAACGCCCGGCTTTGTTGAGCGTCATGAATGTGTCGAAGTGGTAACCTTCGATGGGTGCGCGCGCTGCGAGGACCTTGCCGAGCAGGCCCTCCAGACTTTGCTCTCCAACGATCTCCTGAAGCTGCACATAGATGGGAATTCGAACCTGCTCGCCTTCCAGGTGTGCATTGGCCAGCTCTGCGGCTACTTTTCTGGCTGTCGTCGTCTTCCCCATGCCGTAACTGGCGAGCACGGCCAGGGTCGGGCGTCCTTCGGCGGTCATCCAATCCGATATGTGCGTGACGACCTCGACACCGGCATCGCAGTGCGAGGCTATATAGTAATTCTCGATTCCTTCCTCCGAATAGGAGGCTTCGAGGCTGCGCAGGTAGGCACGGACATTGAGGGTGGCGTCCTGCAACTGTGAGAACGTCATGTACGAAAGAGCACGCATGCCGTTCGCGTAGCCCTTTGCGGTCGCGCTGATATCCTGACTTGTGATCAGCAGGACTTCGTCGATGAGATGTTGATCATAGAGCGCGCTGTAGTCGGCCCAGATGCCGCTAACCTGTTCAAGGCTCAGGGCGCGCGAATACTTTTTGCACTCGATGGCGACGACCCGCGCCTTGTTGCCGAATTCCTGCCTGCGCCAGACGATGTCGACCCGCTTGTGGCCGAGCAGAACTTCGACATCGACGTCTTTTCTGACCGCGCGCAGGAACGCTGCGACCTGATCGCGGAAGCGATCGCCCTCATTGGCTGCCATCTTGCCGCTCCTCAGTTCGTCCGGCGTCGGTAGACGTGGGTCATCGGAGGTTGCGACAAGCTACGCCGCTATCGCTCCGCGATGCAACGCCCTGTTTGGTCGATTTGGCTAGATGACGATGCAGTGACGCCCAGCCTTGTGGCCGGAGATGGACTGGCCGGCCGTCGAACACGCGGTCCATGCCGAAGGTGTCACGCTGCTCGTTTTGACGGCAGCAACGGTACCGGCGAATGTCGGAGGCTGCGCTGGCGGCGCCCTGCTGCAAAAAAGGTGAGGGGGCCGAAGCCCCCTCGCATAATCAGCGGCGGTGTCCGCCGTGATGTCCGTCGCCGCGATGTCTGCCGTGATGACCGCCACCGTGATGACCGCCATGAGGGCGGTATCCGTGGCGATGGTGGAAGTGCGGACGATGATGCCATCCGTGATGGCGCGGTCCGTAGCCGTAACCCGGTTGCCAATAGCAGCGGCCCCAGCGATCGCAGACCTGGCGCACCTTGTCGATATTGGACGTTTCGCCTGCGATGTGGCTGGCCTGCGGAAGCCCGTTCGGCAGCGCCGACGCCGCACCGGACATCAACGTCGCGCTCCCGAGCGCGACCAATCCAATAACGGCAAGCTTGATATTCATCGAAATCTCCTTGGTTGAAGCCTGAAAACGTTCATGCGGCCGCCTGGTTGCTGCGACAAAAAAGACAGGCACGTGCACTTGGTCCTGGCGATGCCGGTTCAACGCAGGAAATGCGGGAGTTGTGAGGTCGCGCGATGCGCGGGCGACAATTGGCCGCGCGACACAATGGCGGGCGGACTCGCGATGTCGCGCTCCGTTCGGAAGCGCGCTACTGCGTGGTCAGCGGATGTTCGGCGGCCTTGTTGAAAAACGCAGCTTCCTCTGCAGTGGCTTCGAGGAGTTGCTGGTCCTGGTCGTAGACGTCGTTGCGGAACTGGATGGTCCGGTCTTTCGTCATCCAGGCCGTGAGGTAGATCCAGGCCACCGGGACCTTCTTGAGCATGCGGATGTCCTGACGCTGCCCGGTGATGATCGCGGCATCGATGGCGGCGCGGGTCCACTGCGGCTGGTCCTTCAGCAGCCATGCCGCGAGATCGCGGACATTGTCGACGCGCGAGCAGCCATGCGAGTCGAAGCGATAGTCGTCGCTGAACAGGCTGTGCTGATTGGTGTCGTGCATGTAGACCGAATAGGCGTTCGGCATGTCGATCTTGACCGCGCCGAGCGCATTCCACGCGCCGCTCTGCTGACGCACCGTGACGTCGGGCACGTGATTGCCCGACCAGTCGACCGCATGCGGATCGATCGGGTTGTCGTGGGCGTCGAGCACGTCCATGTGCATGCGCGACAGATAGGTCGGATCCTTGCGCATATGAGCCGTGATCTCCGTCTTCACGATCGAAGACGGCACCGTCCAGGTCGGATTGAGAATGACGTCGGTGATCTCCGACGTCAGCGTCGGCGAGGGCTTCTCGGTCTTGCCGACGATCACGCGGTAGCGCCGCACGACCTTGTCGTCCTCGACGGCCTCGGCGAAGGTCGCGGGAATGTTGACGACCACGTAGCGCTGCCCGAACTGGAAGTCCATCTGGTCCAGCCGCTCCAGCGAGGCCTCGAGCTGCTTGAGACGCTTCTGCACGGGAACGTTGAGCGCAGCCAGCGTCCGTGGCGTCACCGTGCCGGTTGCCGCGAGCCCGTGGCGTGCCTGGAAGTGCTTCACCGCCTCGGCTACCACCTCATCATAGGCGCCGGTGGTCTTGTCGGCGGCAAGGTCGCCGGTGATGATCAGACGCTTGCGCAACAGCTCGTCATTGGCGCCCTGGACGCCCAACGCGAATTTCGCGTCCGCGGGAATCGTGGGCCAGCCACCGTGGGCGGCGAGATCGGAATAGCTCTTCACCACCTCGCGAATGCGCTGCGCGCTGCCCTGATCGTAGGTCGGTTCGTGCGACAACGCGAGCGCTGCAGCCGATCGCGTTTCCGCGACCGTGGCCGACGCAGCCGGCTTGGCCGAGCTCGGCTGGGTGGCCGCTGGTATCGCAGCCGGCACAGCATGATGAGGTGGGACCGCGGCAGCCGGACCGGGCGCGCCGGCGGTTTGGGCGAATGCCGGCAGCGCCGCAAGCATCGTGGCGACGACGACGAGTGTCTGTCTCTGCATATCGCGTTTCTCCGGACTGCGCCGCTTGCGCGAAAGATCGGAAAACTCGGCCCCGCCGCACGAATCAAAGGGGGCGGTGCGCTTATTCGGAGGTGATGATCTACGCCGAGACCGTTGCGTCTTGATTAAGTTTTGGTTGCCGCCGCTGCATGACCGCGGCCGTCTTGCCGGTATCGCAACGGCCTTACCGTACACATCAGCGCGGAACTCGCTCTCGCGTGGTGCCGAAGAGACAAAAAAGAAAAAGCGCTGCCATCGCGGATGGCAGCGCTTCGACATCTTCCTGGCCCGACCGTGGTGGTCCGATGACCGGCCGCCGGCCAATCCGCTCGCCCTGGTCGATCGCGTTCGCGGCGTCGCGACCGTACCTGCGCAGCCGCTCAGTCTTCGTTGGCGGCGATCGATTCCATCAGCGACACCAGCTGGCGCTGCACGGTCTGATCCTTGATCTTGCTATAGGCGCGCAGCAACCGGAGGCTGAACGCACTGTCGAGGAACAGCAGGCTCTCGACTTCGCGGGCCTTGTTGTCGCCGTCGTAGAAGAAGGTGACCGGCACGTCCAGCGCGCTCGCGATCTGCTGAAGGCGAGCGGCGCCGACGCGGTTCACACCCTTCTCGTACTTCTGAACCTGCTGGAAGCTGACGCCCAGCTTGTCGCCGAGCTCGGCCTGCGAGATCTTCTGCTCGACCCGGCGCAGGCGAATCCGCTTGCCCAACTCAATGTCCGGCTTGCCGGCACTGCGTTGCTTCATCTTCTTTGCTGCTGATCTGTTCATTCTTGTGACCCGTCCTTCAAATCGAGAATCCCTGGCCCGGTCGGGTCAGGGACACATTCATGATGTACCGCGTTAAGCTCGAGTGGATCGTCAGTTCGTCCGAACTACGAAATCCAAGAAGATCGCGGGATGGTATCCAAACGCATTTGCGCGTTGGAAGCACCCTAGTACCGACTCGGCCGACGACCTTAAGTCGACCGCGCCAAGGTGTCTGTCGACACCCCGCCCTCTACATTTGGCAAAATATTGACCAAACCACAACTAGCGCGAGTTTGATCGACACAGATTTTGCGCGCATGCTTACTGGGCGGCAATGCACTGCGCCCGTAGTTCTACGGGCAACTATATTGTACGGGCGTCTTGATATGGATGCAACCCCAGCTAGTGCATCCAGAGGTCGCGGCGAGCTGCTCAGGTTGCTTGACTGAAACGTCGCCAATGCGAAAACTTGACGTAAGTCCAAGTCGGGCTTTCGGAATGTTGCTGGACAATTGCCCAAAAGTTCTGAATCATCTGGAACAATTGTGCGCCTACGAAACGCCGGCGAACTCTGGCAGGAGAGGCCAAATGAAGCGGAAGAGGGGAACACCTCGACTCTACCTCGCGGCTTCGGGAGTGGAAGATATGCCGGTCGCAAATGCGGAAGAACGGTTGCTGGCGCTGCTTGCAACCCTGGAGGAATGTCAGGGGTTCCTGACTGACCGGGCGAATACGGAGACGGCGCGGCTATTGTCCCTTGCGATCCTCGAGCTTCGGATGGAGCTCCACAAGGTGACGGATTCCGAATTGAAGGCGCTGTGCGATATCATCGCGTCGGACGAGCCGGTGCAGGAACCGGCGACCAGGCAGTTGCCGCCGTATCTGCGGCTGATCAAGTAAGCCCGCTCGTGTCCCGCGCGATGCGCGGGACACCGCCGGTCCTCTGCCGTGCGGTTCAGCCCGCGGTCACGTCCACCGCATCGGTGCCTTCGAGCACACGGCGGGCCTTGTCCCGATCCAGGTCGCCTTCCCATGCCGCGACCACGACGGTGGCGACGCAGTTGCCGATCAAATTGCCGACTGCGCGCGCCATGCCGATGAACCAGTCGACCGAAAGCACCAGCACGAGGCCGATCGCCGGGATGCTCGGCACGGCATTGAGCGTCGCCGCCAGGATGACGATCGCGGAACCCGGCACGCCATGCGCGCCCTTCGAGGTGATCAGCGACACGCCGAGCACGAGCAGCAGGTCGCCGAACGAGAGCGGCGTGTTGGTCGCCTGTGCGATGAAGACGACCGCCAGCGTCAGATAGATCGAGAACGCGTCGAGGTTGAAGGAATAGCCGGTCGGAATCACGAGGCCGACCACCGAATCCTTGACGCCGAAACGCTCCAGCTTGCGCATCACCTGCGGCAGCACCGCGTCCGACGAGGCGGTGGCGACCACGATCATCAGTTCCTCGCGCAGGTAGCCGAGGAATTTGAGGATGTTGATGCCGGCGAGCGCCATCACGGCGCCGAGCACGCCGAGCACGAACACGGCGACCGAGACGTAGAACAGCGCCACCAGCGACAGCAGCTGCTTCAGCGAGCCGACGCCGTATTTGCCGACCGTGTAGGCGACGGCGCCGAGCACGCCGATCGGCGCGAAGCGCACGATCAGGCCCATGGCGCGGAACAGCACGGTGGAGACCGCATCGATGAAGGACGAGATCCGCTCGCCCTTCTCGCCGCCGACCAGCGCCAGGCTGACGCCGAAGATGATGGCGAAGAACAGCACCTGGAGTACGTCGTTGCGCGACAGCGCGTCGAATGAGGTGCTCGGGATGATGTTGAGCAGGAAGCTGCCGATGCCTTCGCCCTTCAGCTTCTGCGCGTTGCTGGCGTAGTTGCCGAGCGCCTTGGCATCCAGTGTCGAGGTGTCGATGTTCATGCCGTGACCGGGCCCGAACAGATAGGCCAGGATCAAGCCGACCACGAGCGCCACCGTCGTCATCACCTCGAAATACACCAGCGCCTTGACGCCGACGCGTCCGACCTTCTTGAGGTCGCCGGCGCCCGCAATGCCGTGCACCACCACGCAGAACACGATCGGTGCCACGATCATCGAGATCAGCTTCAGGAAGGCATCGCTGAAGATCTTCAGCCCGATCGCGAAATCGGGCGCGGCCATGCCGATGACGATCCCGAGCAGCAGCGCGACAAGCACCTGCACGAACAGCGATGTGTAGAGCGGCTTGCGTGCCATGGTGGCTTCAGCTGCGATGGTCGACATCAATTCCCCCTGTTTCTTGCCGGTGTTCATGCCGGCCGAACCCGTCCTATCTTAGCAACTTGCGTGCCAAGTTGTCGCAGGTTTGGATGCCGTTGGCCCGGTCAATCGCCGGTTTCGAGGGAGCTGATCACCGTGTAGACGACGCCGTGGGGCAGGAAATCGACCGAGGCTTCGCCTCCTAACTGGTCGCGGGCGCTGCGCTCGATCAGGCGGGAGCCGAAGCCGCGCTGCACTGGCGCTACGACCTCCGGGCCGCCAGCCTCCGTCCAGATCATCCGGAGCTTCGGTGCTGCGCCTTCCTCGAGGATTTCCCAGTCCAGCGTCACCATGCCGGTGTCGTTGGAGAGTGCGCCGTATTTGGCGGCGTTGGTCGCCATCTCATGCAGGATCATCGACAGCACCAAGGCAAGCCGGGGCGACAGCGGCACGCGCGGTCCGAACATCTTGACCCGCTCGGCGGTGTTGTTCAGCAGATAGGGGCGCAGCACGCGGCTGACCACGTCCTGCAGGTCGGAGCCCTGCCATTTGTCGGTCGAGAGCAGATTGTGCGCCTCGACAAGGGCGCCGAGCCGTCCCTCGAATTTCTCGCGCTCGGCGCGGCTCGCGCTGCGAAAGGTCTGCGTGGCGATCGATTGCAGGATCGCCAGCGTGTTCTTGACGCGATGGTTGAGCTCCTCGATCAGCAGATCGTGCAGCAGCTCACCGCGCGCGATCGTGGTCGCCATCCGTACCGCAAAGCCGAGGCCGACCAGGAGCAGGACGCCGCCGATCACGCTGGTGATCGCAAGCGTGCGCCACAGCGGCCCCACTAGCGAGTTCTCGGTGATCCCCGCCGCGACCGTCCAGCCGGTGACGCGCGATCGGGTGAAGCCCGTGATCAGCGGCACGCCTTCCAGCGAGACGGTCGGCAGTGTCGCTTCGTCGCGGCGGAACATCTCGGCAAACAGCGATGGCGCGGCACGCTGGCCGATGGTCGCTTCCGGATTCGGCACCCGCGCCAGGTTGACGCCGTTGCCGTCGAAGATAGAGATGGTCCAGTCCTGGTTCAGGCGCTGCTTCTCGATGATGGCCTGGAAGATCTCGATCGGCGGGCTGAAGGAGATGTCGTAGAGCACCTCGCCGTCGCGGATCACCGGCACCTCGACGGTGATGATCAGGCGCTGCTTCACCTGACCGAAGAACAGGTTGGAGTATTGCGGCTGCCGGGTCGCGAACACCTTCTCGACGATCTCGAGATTGTTGCGCGGCGGCAGGTCCGCGGTGTCCGGCGTCAGCGAGGAGAACGCCTGGCGTCCGCTGCGGTCCGCCACCAGCACCACGCCGTCCTTGCCGTACTGGTCGAGGAAGCCGACCGCGACGCGGCGGAAACTGCCGAAGTCGCTGTTGCGCAGCGAATTGGTCAGCGCCAGCACCTGCAGCCCGCCGGTCATGCGCTGCATTTCCGCATCCAGCAGCAGGCGGATGCTGCGCGCCGTCTCGAGCACGCGCTGCGTGGCGGCCTGACGATCCCGCTGGTAATTGTGGAACACGATCCCGACCGCGAAAACGATCAGCGGCAACATCGTCCCCGCGACCAGAAGCGCGAGACGCACTGGCAATGTCAGTTTCGGCACGATGTCCCCGGGTCGATGCCCGTTTGCGGTGCACTTAGGGGAAGTCGGAAAAGTCAGCCAAAGGAAATGACTGGCAATTGCAAACTCCGCGGCGCATGTCCTGCGCCGCGGAAGAGTCATTGGTCAGAGATTGCTCTCGGTGATCGCGGCGTAGACCATGGTGCGCAGCTCGCGCCGCAGCGGATAGGCGCTCGACGGCAGCACCTGGGTCATGAAGATGGTAATCAGCTCTTCGGCCGGATCGATGAAGAACGACGTCGTCGCGGCGCCGCCCCAGTTGAATTCACCCGGGCTGCCGGCGATCAGCGTCTGCGCCGGATGCATGGTGACGGCGAAGCCGAGCCCGAAGCCGATGCCGTTATAGGCGGCTTCGGCGAACATCGAACGCGACATCGCCGGCAGGTCGACGCCGCCGGGCAGGTGATTGGAGGCCATCAGCTTCAGCGTCTTCGGGCCGAGCAGGCGGACGCCGCCGAGCTCGCCGCCGTTGAGCAGCGCCCGGCAGAAGGTCAGATAGTCGGCCGCGGTCGAACACAGCCCGCCGCCGCCCGAGACCAGCGAAGGCGGCGACAGGAACGAGCTGGTCGTCGGATCGTCCTGCAGCGTCAGTGTGCCCTTGCGCTCGGCGGCGAGCGGGTTGAAGCCGCCCTGCGGATCGGCGGAATAGCAGGCGGCGAAGCGGTGCACCTTGTCGGCGGGCACGAAGAAATCCGTATCGTTCATGCCGAGCGGCTTGAAGATCCGCTCCTTGAGGAACTGCTCGAACGGCATCCCTGCGATCTTGCCGACGAGATAGCCGAGCACGTCGGTCGAGACCGAGTAGTTCCAGGCCTCGCCCGGCGAGAACTCCAGCGGGATCTTCGCCAGGTCCTCGATCATGCTGTCGAGCGTACCGGCCTTGATGACCTCGCCGATCTTCTTCTCGCGATAGGCGGCATCCACATTGGAGCGCTGCTGGAAGCCGTAGGTGAGGCCCGAGGTGTGGCGCAAGAGGTCGACGATCTGCATCGGACGCGTCGGCGCGCGCGTCAGGAAGGCGGGTGCGGTACCGGCAACGAACACGCCGAGGTTCTTCCATTCCGGAATGTACTTCGCGACCGGCTCGTCGAGTGCGACCTTGCCTTCCTCGACCAGCATCATGAAGGCGACTGAGGTGATCGGCTTGGTCATCGAATAGATGCGGAAAATAGTGTCGTCCTTCATCGGCGCCTTGCGCTCGAGGTCGGCAAAGCCCTGGACGGTGGAATGCACGATCTTGCCGCGGCGGTAGATCAGCAGCTGGGTCCCCGGAAAGCGGCCGGATTCGATGTAGCGGCTCTTCAGATGCGCTTCGAGGCGATTGAGGGCTGTGGTCGACATTCCCGCGGATTCGGGCGAGGCAGGCGTGGGGGCTAACATCGGGCGTTTCTCCGGCTGGCGAGGCAGCCTTGATAGCCGAAAAGTGTCGGTTTCACCAATCTGCTGCGACTTACCGGCTCCGGGCCGGTGGTGTAGGCTCGCCGCTGCGATCGCGCCCAAAGGGCCTCAGGGGAAACGCCGAGATGACCCAGTTCAACGAAACCGAGCTCACCGCCGCCGTCATCCGCAGCTTCGACCAGACGCCGGATCCGCGGGCCAAGTTCCTGCTGCAGGAACTGGTGACGTCGTTGCACGACTATGTGCGCAAGACCAATCTCACCTTCGAGGAGTGGGACCACGCGATCGGTTTCCTGACTCGCACTGGGCAGAAATGCACCGACATTCGCCAGGAATTCATCCTGCTGTCCGACGTGCTCGGCGTCTCGATGCTGGTCGATGCGGTGAACCACAGGGATCGCGACGGCGCGACCGAGACCACTGTGCTCGGGCCGTTCTATGTCGGCGAGCACAAGGTGACGCCGCACGGCACCGACATCTCGGCAAGCCTGCCCGGTGAGCGCATGTTCGTGCAGAGCCGCGTCACCGACCTCAAGGGCCGGCCGCTGGCCAATGTCCCGGTCGATGTCTGGCACGCTGACGATGATGGATTCTACGACTCGCAGAAGCCGAGCTTCGCAACGGAAGGCGCCTCTTCGCGGGCGCGCTTCATCACCGATGCCGACGGCCGCTTCTTCTTCCGCACCATCGTGCCGTGCAGCTATCCGATCCCGACCGACGGTCCGGTCGGGCAGATGATCACGCAGACCAACCGTCATCCGATGAGGCCGGCGCATGTGCATTTCCTGGTCAACGCCAAGGGTTACGAGCCGCTGATCACGCATGTGTTCGTCGAAGGCGATGAGTACATCGACTCCGATGTGGTGTTCGGCGTGAAGGACGAGCTGATCGCCAAGGTCGAACGGCGCACCGATCCCGTGATGCCCGACGGCCAGCGCTCGGACGGTCCGTGGAGCTTGATGAGCTACGAATTCCATGTGAAGCCCGGCGGCGGCATGGCGCCCGCGCCACTTGGCACCAAGCTCGCCGAAGACGCCTGATAGCTATCGTCAAATCGACTGCTCGATTTATGTGCACCGCACAAGAATTGAGCTGATCGCAATTTTTGGCAGCGCGCGGCACGTTGGCGCGCGCTGCGACAAGTTGCGCAAAACATTGCAATAAAATCCATTTCTGCCCTGCGGTAGCTTGGCACGAGGCTTGAATAGTCAGCTGCCGACGCCATTGAAGCCGTCCCTCGAGGCCACCCCATCGGATTTCTGACGCCGCCAGTCCGGGGCCTCCCCGGTGCATGCCCTGTTGCGCCCTGCGCGCGTCGCCACCCGACGGGAGGTTGCTCGACGCACAGACGCAACACCGCAACGCAAAGGACGACCGATGACCAAGCCCAGCAACACGCCGCCGAGCCGCGCGATCAGCCGTCGCCGGCTGCTGAAGGCAAGCGGTGGCGCCGCCGCGCTGCTCGCCGCGGCCAAGCTCAACTTTCCCGCCGGCGCGTTCGCGCAGGGCGCCGGTCCGGAGGTGAAAGGCGCCAAGCTCGGCTTCATCGCGCTGACCGATGCGTCGCCGCTGTTCGTCGCCAAGGAGAAGGGCATCTTCGCCAAATACGGCATGCCCGATGTCGAGGTGCAGAAGCAGGCCTCGTGGGGCACTACGCGCGACAATCTCGTGCTCGGCTCCGAGGGTAGCGGCATCGACGGCGCGCACATCCTCACCCCGATGCCGTACCTGATCTCGGCCGGCAAGGTGACGCAGAACAATCAGCCGACGCCGATGTACATCATGGCGCGGCTCAACCTGAACGGCCAATGCATCTCGGTCGCCAAGGAATATGCCGATCTCAAGGTCGGCATCGACACTGCGCCCTTCAAGGCTGCGTTGGAGAAGAAGAAGGCCTCCGGCAAGGCAGTGAAGGCCGCGATGACCTTCCCGGGCGGCACCCATGATCTCTGGATCCGCTATTGGCTCGCTGCCGGTGGCATCGATCCCGACAAGGACATCGAGACCATCGTGGTGCCGCCGCCGCAGATGGTGGCCAACATGAAAGTCGGCACCATGGATTGCTTCTGCGTCTGCGAGCCGTGGAATCTGCAGCTGATCCATCAGGAGATCGGCTACACCGCGATCACGACCGGCGAGCTCTGGGACAAGCATCCGGAGAAATCGTTCGGGCTGCGCGCCGCCTGGGTCGACAAGAACCCGAAGGCCGCCAAGGCGCTGCTGATGGCTGTCATGGAAGCCCAGCAGTGGTGCGAGAAGGCGGAGAACCGCGAGGAGACCGCGGCGATCTGCGCCAAGCGGCAGTGGATCAACTGTCCGGTGGAAGACATCACCGACCGCATGAAGGGCAAGTTCGACTACGGCACCGGCCGTGTGGTCGAGAACTCGCCGCAGCAGATGCGGTTCTGGAAGGACAACGCCTCCTATCCCTATCAAAGCCACGACCTCTGGTTCCTGACCGAGGATATCCGGTGGGGCAAGTATGAGGCGGGCTTCGACACCAGGGCGCTGATCGCCAAGGTCAACCGCGAGGATCTCTGGAAGGAGGCCGCCAAGGAGCTCGGCGTGTCCGACATTCCGACCTCGACCTCGCGCGGCAAGGAGACCTTCTTCGACGGCAAGATCTTCGATCCGGAGAATCCCGCCGCCTATCTGAAGTCGCTGTCCATCAAGCGCGTCGACGTCTGAGCCGAGCCCCCGTCAGGGCCGCGCTTTTCTGCGCGGCCCGTCGCCGACCACGGAGATCCTTTGTCAATGTCGATGATTGCCATGAAGACCGAGACCTCGGAGGTCGCGACGCCGCCGGCCACTGCCGCGGCGCCGGTCGTGACCATGACGCCGAAGCGCGCACCGCGCGCCGAGACCTACGCCAGGTTGGCGAAGGAGACCGCGGCGCGGGTGGTGCCGCCGCTGATCGTGGTCGCGCTGCTGCTGGTGGTGTGGGAGTTGATCTGCCGGCGCGCCGGCTCCAGCCTGCCGCCGCCGACAAAAGTGTTCAAGGACACCAAGGAGCTGATCCTCGATCCGTTCTTCGACCATGGCGGCATCGACAAGGGGCTGTTCTGGCATCTCTCCGCCAGCCTGCAGCGCGTTGCCTACGGCTACTCGCTGGCGGCGATCGCGGGCATCGCGCTCGGCACGCTGGTCGGCCAGTCGGTCTGGGCGATGCGCGGGCTCGATCCACTATTCCAGGTGCTGCGCACGATTCCGCCGCTCGCCTGGCTGCCGCTGTCGCTCGCCGCGTTCCGCGACGGCCAGCCCTCGGCGATCTTCGTCATCTTCATCACGTCGGTATGGCCGATCATCATCAACACCGCGGTCGGCATCCGCAACATCCCGCAGGATTACCGCAACGTCGCCGCGGTGGTGCAGCTCAATCCGCTGGAGTTCTTCACCAAGATCATGATCCCGGCGGCTGCGCCCTACATGTTCACCGGCCTGCGCATCGGCATCGGCCTGTCCTGGCTCGCGATCGTCGCGGCGGAAATGCTGATCGGCGGCGTCGGCATCGGCTTCTTCATCTGGGATGCGTGGAATTCCTCGCATATCAGCGAAATCATCCTGGCGCTGTTCTATGTCGGCATCATCGGCTTCGTGCTCGATCGCCTCATTGCGGGCCTCGGCAAGGCCGTGACCCGCGGCACGGCGGCGAACTGAGGGGGACAAGTCATGCAGGCCTATCTGAAGCTCGATCACATCGACAAGACCTTTGCCCGCGGCAATGTCACCACGGAGGTCCTGAAGGACATCAACCTGACCATCGATCAGGGCGAATATGTCTCGATCATCGGCCATTCCGGCTGCGGCAAGTCGACCTTGCTCAACATCGTTGCCGGCCTTACCGGCGCCACCAATGGTGGTGTGCTGCTGGAGAACCGAGAGGTCAATTCGCCGGGGCCGGATCGCGCCGTCGTGTTCCAGAACCACAGCCTGCTGCCGTGGCTGACCGTGTACGAGAACGTCAAGCTCGGCGTCGACAAGGTGTTTGCCCGAACCAAGAGCCGGGCCGAGCGCGACGCCTGGGTGATGCACAATCTCGGCCTGGTGCAGATGGCGCATGCCAGGGACAAGCGGCCGAGCGAGATCTCCGGCGGCATGAAGCAGCGCGTCGGCATTGCGCGGGCGCTCGCGATGGAGCCCAAGGTGCTGCTGCTCGACGAGCCATTCGGCGCGCTCGACGCGCTGACCCGGGCGCATCTGCAGGATTCGGTGATGGCGCTGCACCAGAAGCTCGGCAACACCATCCTGATGATCACCCACGACGTCGACGAGGCCGTGCTGCTGTCGGACCGCATCGTGATGATGACCAACGGCCCGGCCGCGCGGATCGGCGAGGTGCTCGAGGTGCCCTTGGCGCGTCCGCGCAAGCGGCTCGAGCTCGCGACCAACGCCGGCTACCTGAAGTGCCGGCAGCGCGTGCTCGAATTCCTCTATGAGCGCCACAGCTTCGTCGAGGCGGCATGAGCGGGACCCATAACCCCAAATCTACGTTGTTGCACGACGTTGTGGCCGCAGTCGCTTTTCATATCCGACCTCTTTGGTAGTGGATTCCGGCCTGCGCCGGGACGACGATGGGGAGACACCGTCGGGCGGTGTGCAGACACGATCCCTTGTTTCCTCTATCCTCGTGGGTGAGACACCAGCCACGCAGAACGAGGCGATCGTGCAGACAAGAAAATTCGGCAACAACGGCCCGCAGGTTTCGGTGATCGGGCAGGGCACCTGGTATCTCGATCGCGGTGACCGCAAGGCGGCCGTCGCGGCGTTGAAGCGCGGCATCGATGCCGGCATGACCCATATCGACACCGCCGAAATGTATGGCGACGCCGAGCTCGTGATCGCGGATGCGATCGGCGGCCGGCGCGACGAGTTGTTCCTGGTCTCGAAGGTCCTGCCGAGCAACGCTTCGCGGCGCGGCGCCATCACCGCCTGCGAGCGCTCGCTGAAGCGGTTGAAGACCGATCGGCTCGATTGTTACCTGCTGCATTGGCGCGGAACCTATCCGCTCGCCGAGACAGTCGCGGCGTTTGACGAATTGATCGCCGCGGGCAAGATCCGCTCCTGGGGCGTCAGCAATTTCGACGCTGATGATCTCGACGAACTGCTCGAGGTCGCAGGCGAGGGGAATATCGCCTGCAACCAGGTGCTTTACCATCTGCGGGAGCGCGCTATCGAGCATGCCGTGATCCCGTGGTGCGAGCAGCACGGCGTGGCCGTTGTCGCCTACTCGCCGTTCGGCCACAATGATTTTCCGTCAGCATCGAGCAAGGCCGGCGTGGTGCTGCAATCGATCGCGCAGGTGCGCAAGGCGACGCCGCGCCAGGTGGCGCTGAGCTTCCTGACGCGGCTGCCGTCGGTGCTCGCGATTCCGAAGGCGTCGAACGTGGACCACGCGGCGGAGAACGCGGCAGCTGGTACGCTCAAGCTCAGCGGTGACGAACTCGCCGCGCTCGACGCGGCGTTCCCGCGCGGGCCGAAACCGCGCTCGTTGCCGATGCTCTGAACTGAGCGCGTCACACAACAATCCAGCGTTCCCGCAAGTTCGCGGGATTCACGACGCCCGCTCCACACGTGAGTTAACAAACTGTTGCAGGTGCGGCCGTATTGCGGCTGCGGCGGGCGGTCGCGCCTGCTGACGCATATCGGAGTCCCGTTTTCGGGCATTGTTCTCGCAGCGGAATTGGCGTTCTGTAGGGCAGCAGATTCCCCTTATTTCGCCTTCGAGATTGCCGTGACACCGCCCCCCGCCGTAGCCGCCAGGCTGGACAGCGTTCCCCTTTCATTGCCTGCAAGGACGTCCGCAACGCGCAAAGCGCCTGCGCGCACCGACCGGCCGTTCAAGGGCATTGCGCTGATCCTGCTGTCGACGGTGTTTCTCGGCACCTCCGACGTCACCGCAAAATATCTCTCGTCCTCGCTGCCTTCGATCGAGATCGCCTGGATCCGCTTCCTGGTGTTCGCGCTGATCATGACGCCGGCCATGCTGCCGGGCACGCCGCTGTTCGCATTGCGCAGCAGCCGTCCCGGCTTGCATGTGCTGCGCGGCGCCGCGCTGCTCGGCTCCTCCCTGATCTTCATCACGGGGCTGGGCTTCCTGCCGATCGCCGAGGCCTCGGCGACGAGCTTCGTCTCGCCGCTGTTCGTCACCGCGCTGTCAATCGCCTTTCTCGGCGAGAGGGTCGGGATGCGGCGCTGGATCGCGACCGCGGTGGGCCTCGCCGGCGTGTTCATCATCCTGCGGCCGGGCACCAGCGCCTTCCATCCCGCCGCGGTCTTCCCGATCGTCTCGGCGCTGGCCTGGGCCGGCACGCTGATCCTGACGCGTATGATGAGCGGCAGCGAGCGTCCGGTCACCGTGATGACCTATTCGTCCATCGTCGGCGTCGCCATCGTCAGCGCGCTGGTGCCGTTCGTCTGGGTCACGCCGAGCTGGCACGACATCATGTTCGGTATCCTGATCGGCGTTGCCTCCACGGTCGGACAGTGGATCGTGGTGCTGGCGTTCCGCTATGGCGACGCGTCGGTGCTCGCGCCGTTCTCCTACACGCAGTTGCTCTGGGTCAGCGTCCTCGGCTTCCTGATCTTCGGCGAGGTGCCCGACCGCTGGACCATCCTCGGCGCCGGCTTCATCGTCGCCTCCGGCCTCTACACCGCGCATCGCGAGCGCATCCGCCGCTCGCAATTGCTGGATGTGGCCAGCGAGCCGTCGCCGAACGCCTGACAATACGTATCTATTTTACAACAGCTGCGCTTTATCGTTGCGAACACGGGCTGAGCGCCACGGTCGTGCACGGCCTGAGAAGACGCGTCCGCCGCGAATTGCAACATAGCCCATTCAGGTTAAGCCGCGTCCGCGCGGCGCTATCGATTTGGGGCTGGGGCAATGCCGGAGTGGGGCTGCGCGCGAATCCGTCTGCAAGGCTGGTTGATGGCCGCGGTCATCCTCTCAGCGGGTCTATTGGCCGTGCCAGCCCTCGCACAGAATGGCGGCGTTGGCGGCGAGGGTGATTTTCAGTCGACGGGACAATATGGCGGTGCCGGCGGCGCTCCGGGCGTCAACGGCGGGGTTGGCGGCGACGGCGGCGCGCCGAACCGGTCATGCGTATGCACCGGGGGTGGCGGTGGTGGTGGCGCTGCGGGGGCCGCCGGAGGTGCCGGCGGCCCTGGCGGCAATAACGCCTCTCCCGCCGGAGGTGCCGGTGGCGCGGCCGGGCAGGACGGCGTTGCGGGAACGAGCGGCGGATCCACAGCCAGCGGCGGCGGCGGTGGCGGCGGCGGTCTCAACGGAGCGTCCAGCGCGGCGCTGAACAACGCCGGGATATTGACCGGCGGCAACGGCGGCAAGGGCGGTGACGGTGGCGTCAACGCCTCGATGCCTTCAAATCAAGTCGCTGGCGGTGGCGGCGGTGGTGGCGCGGGTGGCGCCGCGGTCGTCATCACCGGCGCCGGGACCCATTCGAACAGCGGCAGCATCACGGGTGGCAATGGCGGCGCGGGCGGCGCAGGGGACGTCGGTGGCAGCGGCGGCGACGGCGGCACCGGCATCGTCGTCACGTCGCCGGGCGTAACGATCAGGAATTCCGGCTCGATCTCCGGTGGCGCCGGCGGTAGCGGCGGCGCACAGGTGTCCGATGTCTACTCGAATCAAGGCGAGCCGTCCACCGGCGGCACGCGGGGGAGGCCCGGTGCAGCAGGCACGGGCGGTTCCGGGATCGTCGGTGGCGGCTTGACCATCATCAACAGCGGAACGATTACCGGCGGCGGTGGCCCGGGCGTGCAGGGCAACGCGATCGGCTTCACCGGCGGTGCCAATACGCTGACGTCGAGCGGCGGAGCGCTGTCCGGCAATCTCGGCATTGCCAATGGCGTCGGCGCCAGCCTGACCTTCCTGCAGACCAGCGCGGCCGGCGCCACCGGCGATGTAACCATCTCTCGCATCACCGGCCTCACGGGCGGCGCCACTGACGCCTCGGTTGCGGTCAAGCTGGACGGCGGGCGCTCGCTGATCATCACCGGCGCCAGTACCTACACCGGCGGCACCTCGGTGAGCGACGGATCGAGACTCGTCCTCCGTAACAGCAATGCGCTTGGCAGCGGCACGCTGACGATGGGCGAGACGCTTGCCGGGCTCACCAAACTGATGCTGGACGGCAACGGCATCAACATCGCCAACCGCGTCGTCATCAACAGCGATCCTGTCATCACCGTCGCGACCGGCACCACCAACACGATGTCGGGGCCGATCAGCGGCGCCGGCGACATCGTGCTCAACGGGGGCGGCACGCTGGTGCTGTCCGGCGCCAATACATACACCGGCGGCACCACGATCTGCGGCACTGCGTGCGGCATTGCCGGCGGCAGCAGCGTGCTGCAAGTCGGCGTCGACACCGTGGGTACGCCGGGCGCGATCGTCTCGTCGGCGATCGGCACCGGCCTGCTCACCTTCGATGGCGGGACGCTGCAGGCCGGCGGCAATTACACGATCGCGAACAACGCACAGATCAATGCCACCGGCGGCACCATCGATGCCAACGGATACACCTTCACTTACTCGGGCAACATTAGCGGCGCCGGTGGACTGTCAGTGCTGGGCGCTTCGGCCTTCCTCGGCCGCGTGGTCTTGACAGGCTCCAACACCTATGCCGGCGGCACCACGATCTGCAGTTGCGCAACGCTGCAACTCGGCGACGCCAGCCACACCGCCTCGATCGTCGGCGAAGTCACTGTCAATGGCAGGTTCGAGATCGTGAACGCCAACACGGCGGGCATCACCAAGATCGTCAACGACGGCTCCATCGGGTTCGGCAGCACGACGTTCCACAATTCCACGACGGCGTCGACGGCTGTGATTGTCAACCGGAATTACGGCGCCACGGTGTTTCGCGACAGCAGCACTGCGGGCAATTCCACCATTACCAATGGTAACAACGGCGGTTCGCAGTTCTTCGAATTTTCGTCGGCGGCGTCGGCGAAGATAACGACGTCCGCCACCGGCTATCTTGCGTTCTTCCAGAACAGCACCGCGGCGAACGCGGCCATCGACAACAGCGGCCTGACCTATTTCGGCACGTCGAACTTCAGCTCGACCGAGGCGCCGACCGCGGGCAACGCGACGATCACCAACCGATCCGGCGGTTCGCTGATCTTTGACGCCTATGCAACGGCCGGCAACGCGACGATCACCAACCGATCCGGCGGTTCGCTGATCTTTGACGCCTACGCGACGGCCGGCAACGCCACGATCACCACCGCGAGCGGCGCCAGCGTCAAGTTCTTCGGTAATTCGACCGGCGGCAACGCGCAATTCATCACCCAGGGAACTGGCTATGTGGACTTTGGCGGCAGCCTTGGACCGAACGGCGACGGCCGCATCACGGCAGGCTCGATCGCGGGCTCGGGCATCTACTATATCGGCGGCGGCAATACACTCACGGTCGGCGGCAACAATCTCTCGACCAATGTCAGCGGCGTGATCGCCGATGTGGATCCCTGCGGCTGCGGCCCGGCCGGCCCCGCCAATCTGGAGAAGACCGGCAGCGGCACGCTGACCTTGTCGGGCGTTACCACCTATACCGGCACTACCGTCGTCAACGGCGGCGTCCTGCAGATCGACGGCTCGATCGTGTCGTCGAGCTCGGTGACGGTGAATTCAGGTGGTGCGCTCACAGGCATCGGTACCGTCGGCAATACGACGATTGCAAGCGGCGGCATCCTGCTGCCCGGCAATGCAGTGCCGGGCACGTTCCTCAACGTGGCAGGTAATCTCGCCTTCCAATCCGGTGCGCTTTATCTTGTCGGGCTCAATTCCACCGCGTCGACATCAGCCAGGGTGACCGGCACCGCGACGCTGGCCGGCTCGGTCGGCGCCAGCGTTGCCGCCGGCAGCACGATCGCCAGGCAATACACCATCCTGTCGGCGGCCGGCGGCCGCAGCGGCACCTTCGCCGGCGTCGATTCGACCGGGCTGCCGTCGGGTCTGGTCGCAACGCTCGGCTATGACGCGAACAATGCCTATCTCAACTTCGCGCTCGATTACGGCGCAACATCGAAGCTCAACGTCAATCAGGGCAATGTCGCCACCACGCTGCAGAATTTCTTCAATGCCAATGGCGGGATCAACTTGATGTATGCCGGGCTGTCGCCGAATGGCCTGACGCAGGCCTCGGGCGAGGGTGCGACCGGATCGCAACAAGCGACGTTCAACGCAATGAACCTGTTCCTCGGGCTGCTGGCCGATCCGTTCGTCGCTGGGCGCGATGGCGGTGTCGGTGGGGGCGCCGTGCCGTTCGCCGAGGAGAGCGCAACGTTGGCCTATGCGGCGCGCAGCACCGAGCCGCGCGATGCGCTGGCCGCCATCTATGCCAAGGCGCCGCCGCCGCAACTCGATTTCGCGCAGCGCTGGAGCGTCTGGGCGGCCGGCTATGGCGGCTCGCAGAGCACCAGCGGCAATGCGGTGCTGGGTTCCAACAACACGACGAGCAGCGTCTATGGCACCGCGGTCGGCGCCGACTATCGCTTCTCGCCGAACACGATCGCCGGTGTTGCTCTCGCCGGCGGCGGCACCAGCTTCGCCACCAACGGTCTCGGCTGGGGCCGCTCCGACCTGTTCCAGGCTGGCGCCTTCCTGCGCCACAACATCGGTGCCGCCTATCTCAGTGCGGCACTCGCCTATGGCTGGCAGGACATCACGACCGACCGCGTCGTCACTGCCGCGGGCACCGATCGTCTGCGCGCCAACTTCAATGCCAATGCGTGGTCGGGCCGGCTCGAAGGCGGCTATCGGTACGTGACGCCGTGGCTGGGGCTGACGCCGTACGCGGCCGCCCAGTTCACCAGCTTCGAGCTGCCGGCCTATGCGGAGAGTGTGGTCTCCGGCGGCGGCGCCTTCGCGCTGAACTATGCGGGCAAGAGCGTCACCGATGTCAGGAGCGAGCTCGGCCTGCGCACCGACAAATCCTTCGCGGTGGATGGCGGCCTCATGACGCTGCGCGGCCGCGTCGCCTGGGCGCACGACTTCAACCCGAGCCGCAGCGCCGCGGCCGTGTTCCAGGCGCTGCCCGGCTCGGCGTTTGTGGTCAACGGCGCGGCGCAGGCCAGCGAGGCCGCGCTGACCACGGCTGCGCTCGAGATGCGGTGGCGCAACGGCTGGTCGGTGGGGGCGACCTTCGAAGGCGAGTTCTCCAGCGTGACCCAGTCCTACGCCGGCAAGGGTGTTATGCGCTATACGTGGTGACCCTCCATGCTATAGCGTCCTGCAACGAAAGCCTGATGCGGATTTGATCCGCGTCAGCGCATTTCGCGGGACGAAATACGCATCAAAATGAGTGGGACAAAACCCACGCGGAGGAAACATGCGCGCAGCGATCTTCAGAAACGGCGAGATTGTCGTCGATCAGATGCCGGAGCCGAAGCCGGGCGCCGGCCAGGTGCTGGTCAAATCGCTCGCCTGCGGCATCTGCGGTTCCGATCTGCACGCGCGCAAGCATGCCCACCGCATGGTGGAGCTGAGCAAGTTCCTGCCCGGCCGCACGCCGATGGACCTGTCCCGGGACGTCGTGTTCGGCCACGAGTTCTGCTGCGAGATTCTCGATTATGGTCCGGGCACCACGCGCAAGCTGAAGCCCGGCACGCGGGTCTGCTCGCTGCCGGCGCTGCTGACGCCGGAGGGCCCGAAGGGCGTCGGCTATTCCAACGATTATCCTGGGGCCTATGCCGAGCAGATGCTGCTCAGCGAGCCGCTGCTGCTTGAAGTGCCGAACGGGCTTGCCGCCGAGCACGCCGCGCTCACCGAGCCACTGGCGGTCGGTGTGCATGCGGTGGCGATGGCCGGCATCAAGGGCGGCGAGGTGCCGCTGGTGATCGGCTGCGGGCCGGTTGGGCTCGCAGTGATCGCGGCGTTGAAGATCAGGGGGCTCGGCCCGATCGTCGCTGCGGATTATTCGCCGGCGCGGCGGCTGCTTGCCGAGAAGATGGGCGCCGATGTCGTGGTCGATCCGGCGAAGACGCAGCCCTATGCGAGCTGGGCCGAGCACGCCCAGATGTCCGAAGCCGAGAAGGCCGCGCGGCCGCCGATGCAGGCGCTGCTGCCGCCGCTGAAGCCCGCGCTGATCTTCGAATGCGTCGGCGTGCCCGGCGTGCTGCAGCAGGTGTTCGAGGGCGCGCCGCGCAGCGCCCGCGTCGTCGTGGTCGGCGTCTGCATGGAGACCGACAAGTCCGAACCGATGCTCGGCATCATCAAGGAGCTCAACGTCCAGTACGTGCTCGGCTACACGCCCGAGGAGTTCGCCTATTCGCTGCGCCTGATCGCTGAAGGCCAGGTCGATGCCGCCTCGCTGGTCACCGGCCGCGTCGGCATCGACGGCGTCGCGCAGGCCTTTGCCGATCTCGCCAATCCCGAGGCCCATACCAAGATCCTGGTCGAGCCGTGGCGTTGAACTGAAGGTGGCGGCGCGGTTTGCATTTCGCGGCACCGAACCTATAGTTCGCTGTCCTCGGAAGTACTGACAGCACCTATCTCATGCGCGTTTCAATCATCACGGGAGGCGGCTCCGGCATCGGTGCTGCGGTCGCGCGCCGGCTCGCCGGCCCCGATCAATCCCTGATGCTGCACGGCCAAGGCGCTGACGCCGCTGGCCTTGCCCGGCTGAATGCGGTTGCCGAGCAATGCCGCGCCAAAGGCGCCAAGGTCGAGATCCAGACCGGCGATCTCGCCGCGGCCGGTGCCGGCGCCGCGCTGGTCGAGGCAGCGCGCGCCGCGTTCGGGCCGATCGACAGCATCGTGCACGCCGCGGGCTTTGCCGACCGCCGCGAATTCGCTAGCCTGCCGCGCGCGGCGCTGGAGCGCGCCTTCGCCGTGATGGCAGCGGCCTTCCACGAGATCGCTGCCGCCGCGCTGGCCGACCTCACGCGCAGCGCGCAAGGCCGCGTCGTCGCGGTCTCCAGTTTCGGGCCGCATCGCTTCGTGCCGGGAGCCACCTATCCGGGATCGGCCGCGGCGAAGGCCGCGCTCGAAGTGCTGGTGAAGTCCCTGGCGATCGAACTCGCTGTATCAGGCGCCACATCCAATGCCGTGATGCCCGGCTATACGCGCAAGGACCCCGGCCTGCTCGGCGCGCTCGATACCGCGACCTGGGATCGCGTCGCGAAAGCCAATCCGATGCAGCGGCTGGCCGAGCCCGACGAGGTCGCCGCCGTCGTCGCCTTCCTGCTGTCGTCGGACGCTGCCCACGTCACCGGCGCGACGCTGCCGGTCGATGGCGGGCTCACCCTGATGTAACGGCACAATGGTCGGCGTCGTCGTGCCGGCATATCGCGTGACTCGCGCGAGGCCGCCTGCGATGCTGGGGCCGCAAGGTCAGCACACGCCGCGCGGCAACAGAGGGGCAGGATGAACTACGTCTGGGATTTCGGGATCCTCGCCAAGTACAGCCATCTGTTCTGGCTCGGGCTCGGCTGGACCATTGCTTACACGATCGGCACCATCATCCTGGGCACCTTGATCGGTCTGATCGTCGGCATGCTGCGGCTGCGGCGCATTCCCGTGATCGACTGGCTGCTGATCGCCTATATCGAATTGTTCCGTTGCACGCCGCTGCTGGTGCAGATCATCTGGTTCTACTACGCCTTTCCGGTCGTGATCGGCGTCAACATCCCGGCGCATGTCGCGGCCGTCAGCGTGCTGTCGCTCTATGGCGGCGCATTCTATGCCGAGATCGTGCGCGGCTCGATCGAGAGCGTGCCGGTCGGGCAGTGGGACGCGGCGAAGGCGCTCGGCTTTCGCGGCTGGCGCCTGATGCGGCTCGTGATCCTGCCGCAGGCGCTGAAGCCGATGATGGCGCCCTATGTCAACCAGTCGGTGACGCAGCTCAAGAACACCTCGCTGGTCTCGATCATTGCGGTGCCCGATCTGGTCTACAACGCGACGCTGATCAACGCCGACACCTATCGGCCGCTCGAGGTCTACACCATCGTCGCGCTGATCTACTTTGCGATCCTGTTCCCGTCGACGCTGGTGGCGCGCCGGCTGGAGCGCGGGCTGACCTACGACAAGGTGTGATCTGTCTTACCTCTCCCCCTGTGGGAGAGGTCGGATCGCATGCAGCGAAGCGGAATGCGATCCGGGTGAGGGGGCACGCTCTCTCGTAGGACCTGAGACCCCTCACCCGGCGCTTCGCGCCGACCTCTCCCGTAGGGAGAGGTGAAGGGACCGAGCCCCAAACCGAACCACGCCAGAGCCTCAGATATTCAGCTCCACCGGGACGTCCTCCGCCTTGACGCCGGCAAGTCCAAGGCCCTTGACGAACCATTCGCGCATCTGGCCGATGCCGCGGTTGTAGTCGATCCACACCGAGAGGAAATCGCGCCAGCGCTTGTCCTGCTCGCGCCGCACCGCCGTGCCGCTCGCGATCGTCACCGACGGTGAGGTCAGGATCTTGTAGGTGCCCAGGTTCGGGTTCTTGGCGATCGCGGTCAGCCCGAGCACCAGCGCGTTGACTACGCAATCGACGCGGCCCGACGACATTTCCAGCATCACCTCGTCGCGCGACTTCAGCGACTTGATGGTGGCGTTCGGCGCAAAGCGCCGCGCCACCGCCTCATTGGCCGAGCCGACGTCGACTGCGATCTTGACCTCCGGCTTGTTGATGTCGGCCCAGGTTTTTGCCTCCAGCCCCTTCTTCAGCATCGCGCCGAACGGATGCGGGAACACCAGGTTGGTGAAATCGACCACCAGTGCGCGCTGCGGCGTCGGGTTGAGCGCGAAGCCGAGGTCGATCTTGTTGGCCTGCAGATCCAGAATCGAATTGCCGTAGGTCGACTCGACATATTCCAGCTTGACGTCGAGCAGTTTCGCGAGGTCGTTGGCCATCTCGATCGAGAAGCCGGACCAGGTGCCGGTGGCGAGATCCTTGTTGAAATAGGGCAGCTCGCCGGGCAGCACCGCGATCCGCAGCACCTTGGTGGCGCGGATGCGATCCAGCGTGTTGTCGGCTTGGGCTTGCGCTGCGGCCGGGGTTGCCATCGCGGCCGCGAGCGCCACGCCGCTGCCGATCCCGAGCGCATAGCGCAGCGCGTCGCGGCGATCTTCGGAAATCTTCACATCGTCGGATTGAGTCAAGCGGGCCTCCCTGCACCAGGTCGCCGAAGCCTAGCGTCGGGTTCCTGTGCCAGCAAGGGCGCGCGCCTGCACCATTGGTAGGCGTGGCGAAGAGGAGATGCCCATCTCTTCACCTCCCCGTTTGCGGCCTGGCTATCGCACATCGCCTGCCCTCGCCGGGGCGCACCGTCAAAAACTCGAAAACAACCCCATGCAAAGGAGCCGGCCGCGTGCCGGCAGTCGACACGTCAACTTGACATGTCGGGCAAATCAGAGGCATTATTCTATTATTCCGAAAATGCGCGATGTGCCTCCCCCCGCAAGAACGGGGAGAGGGGAAACAACGGGATCAATACCGTCCCGGCACGAACATCTCCGGCGGGATCGGACCGCGGTGATAGTCGGGGTTGCGCACCCGCGGCGGCAGCACCACCGGTTGGTGGGCGACGTGCTGATAGGGGATCTGGCTCAACAGATGCGAGATGCAGTTGAGCCGGGCGCGCTTCTTGTCGACGGCATCGACGATCCACCACGGCGAGTCCGGCAGGTGGGTGCGCTCCAGCATCGTCTCCTTGGCCTTGGTGTAGAGCTCCCAGCGGGTCCTCGCCTCGACGTCCATCGGGCTCAGCTTCCATTGCTTCAGCGGATCCTGGATCCGCATCGAGAAGCGGAATGCCTGCTCCTCGTCGGTGATCGAGAACCAGTATTTCAGCAGGATGGTTCCGGAGCGGATCAGCATGCGCTCGAAGTCCGGCACCGAGTTGAAGAACTCCTCATACTGCTCGTCGGTGCAGAATCCCATCACCTTCTCGACGCCGGCGCGGTTGTACCAGCTGCGGTCGAACAGCACGATCTCGCCGCCGGCCGGCAGGTGCGAGACATAGCGCTGGAAGTACCATTGCGTGCGCTCGCGCTCGTTCGGCGCCGGCAGCGCCGCGATGCGGCAGACGCGCGGGTTGAGCCGCTGGGTGATGCGCTTGATGACGCCGCCCTTGCCGGCGGAATCGCGGCCCTCAAACAGCACGACGACCTTCTTCTTCTCGTGCTGCACCCAGTCCTGCAGCTTGACCAGCTCGCCCTGCAGCCGCAGCAATTCGCGGAAGTAGAACTTGCGGTCGATCGACGGCTTTCCGGCTTCCCCGTCATGGTCGAGCTCGTCGAGCCTGATGTCGTCGAGTTCGAGCTCGAGTTCCTCGTCGAGATTGTCGGCCATCTCCTGATGGATGCGGGCGCGCAAGGCTTCCTCACGCAGTGCTTCCTCGTGGGCGGCTTCGTCGGTGAGGTGGGGAGCGGTCATGAAGGTCCGTCTTTCAGTGTGTTAGATGGATCGACGGGAGCATTGACGGGCGATGTTACCCCTCTATGACAATGCCATGACCGCTGTCTCACGCCGGCGCCGCGGCTGTGCTAACAAGCGCCAACAACACGAAAATGGGAGATGCCGATGATTTCGCTCACGCCAAAAGACGTCCTGCCGGAGGACGGCACCGCCGGCGCGCTGGTCGGACGGGTCTGGCTGCCGCAGGCGGGCGGACCGGCCGTGGTTGCGGTGCGGGCGGACGGCGTGTTCGACGTCACCGCGCGTTTCCCCACCGTGAGCGCGCTCTGCGAGGAAGCCGATCCCGCTGCCGCATTGCGCGCCACGCGCGGCGAGCGGATCGGCGATTTCGAGACGATCCTCGCCAACACGCCGCCCGACCGCCGCGACGCGACCAAGCCGCATCTGCTCGCGCCGGTCGACCTGCAGGTGCTGAAGGCCGCCGGCGTCACCTTTGCGATCTCGATGCTGGAGCGCGTGATCGAGGAGCGGGCGCGCGGCAATCCGTCCTCGGCGGAGGCGATCCGCAAGGAAGTGGTGCGCCTCGTCGGTGACGATCTCTCCAAGCTGAAGCCCGGCTCCGAGCAGGCGATGCGGCTGAAGCAGGTGCTGATCGATCAGAATGCCTGGAGCCAGTATCTGGAGGTCGGCATCGGTCCCGATGCCGAAGTGTTCACCAAGGCGCCGACACTGTCCTCGGTCGGCACCGGCATGGATGCCGGGCTGCATCCGAAGTCGACCTGGAACAATCCCGAGCCGGAGGTCGTGCTCGTCGTCTCCGGCGCCGGCAAGATCGTCGGCGCCGCGCTCGGCAACGACGTCAATCTGCGCGACTTCGAGGGCCGCTCGGCGCTGCTGCTGTCGAAGGCCAAGGACAACAATGCCTCCTGCGCCATCGGTCCGCTGCTGCGGCTGTTCGATCAGACGTTCTCGCTCGACGACGTCAGGAAGATGGATGTCGGCCTGACCGTGACCGGCACCGATGGCTTCGTGCTCGAGGGCCATTCCTCGATCTCCAAGATCAGCCGCGACCCGACCGATCTGGTCGCGCAAACCATCGGCCCCGTGCATCAATATCCCGACGGCTTTGCGCTGTTCCTCGGCACGATGTTCGCGCCGGTGAAGGACCGCGACGCCAAGGGCGAGGGCTTCACCCACAAGCGCGACGACATCGTCACCATCGCGGCGCCTCAGCTCGGCAAGCTCGTCAACCGCATGCGCGGCAGCGACGAATGCGAGCCGTGGACGTTCGGCGTCGGTGCGTTGATGAAGAACCTGGCGCAGCGCAAGGTGCTGTGATGCCGCTGTAGCTGCGTAGGATGAGTTTCGCTGCGCTCTACACATCTTACGCACTGCGGATGTGCGCGAACTGCGGCCCGATCACGGGCTTCTGGGTGTGATCCGCCTTGTCATGTGGTACCCCGCGCCGGTCGATAACGTGCTAGCGTTAGCCGCAGCCGCCGGCGTTCTCGAACATGTTCAGAAACCTGTGCGGCAGAACGATCGCGCGCCGCAACTTCAGCGCGCGCAGATGCGCGAAATTCAGAGCGACCGCTTGTCGCGCCCTTATGTGATCCAGTTCATCCTCGTTCGCGCTGATCCGCTTCAGCATGGTGGCTCGACGCGAACAGAAGGAGTCGCGGACATGAGCAAGCAGCCAGCAAGTGGAATGCCGGAGTGGCTCACGACCGACGTGCTCGTGATTGCCGTCTCATTGGCGATCATCCTGATCGGCGTCTGGATCGCGCCGTAGCCCGGTGAGCGCAGAGGCAGCGGACCGCGGTAAGCGATCCTGGGATGGCGTTGCCGCCAACCGCGCGCGGCGGCGATGACGAGCCCTACAGGCCGATCATCCGGAAGATCATGCCGCCGATATTGGGACCGTGATGGCGGTGGCGGCGATGACGGCTTCGCGGCGGTTCGTCGTTGGCTGCGGCCATTGCGGTCCTGCCGCCGTCCTGCCCGGGGCCGACCGCGTCGAACGCCGCCTTCTGCTCGTCGCTGAGCGCGCCGTAGAAGGTGTCGAGGGCCGGGCGTACCGTCCCGATCGCCTGGAGCATGGAATCGAGCCGTGCTCCGACTGCCGCAAGGCGCGCCGGCGGCGTGCGCGCATCGCTGGGCGGACAGGACGATTTCAATGCGTCCTCGGCCTTTGTTGCCGCGTCCCGCAAGGCATCGAGGCTCGCCCGCTGCGCGTCGGTGGGTTTGACGTCGCGTTCGATGATCTCGCTGGGCCATGCGATGGCGGCAGGTTGCGCCGCGTTGCAATTGCCGTTGTCTCGCGTCGCCTCGCGTCTGCTGCGTTGCTGATCCGCTGCCAGCGCGGTCACCTTGGCTTTCTGATCGTCGCTGAGCAGCCCGTAGAACTTCTCCAGCGCCGGTTGCAGGGTGCCGACCGCGTCGCGCATGGCCTGGAGGCGCTGCTGCATCGAGGCGAGGCGGCTCGGCGCGGTCAACGGGATGTCCTTGGGACATGAACTGAGAATGGTTTCGGACGCCTTCTGCGATGCAGTGGCGAGTTCGTCGAGCGCCGCGCTCTGCTCCGCATTGGGCTGGATCGCGCTGCGGAATTGTTCGATCGGGAAGCCCGCGATATCGCTTCTGTCGCTACCGCACATGTCGGCGAGGGTCGCAGTTTGAGCGGGCGCACCGGAGCGGCCCGCGACCGGCGGCCGCGGACCGGTACGGCCGGGCAGGTAGTCGGCATAGCCGCTCAAGGCATCGTAGTCATAGGGGCCGAACAGGCCGGTATAGATGTCGTTGTAGCCATAGTCCCAGAAGTACGGGTCGTAGTCGTCGCCCCACCAGGCGTAGTCGTAGAGATCGTAATAGGCATAGGGCCAGAACACCGGACCGACCCAGCCGAAACCGCCATGCGGATGGCGCCACCACCAGCCGCCATTGTGGTTGTGATAGCCCCAGGCGGCGCCGGCGGCGGCCGTCATGATCGCGGCGCGCGCCGCCGGGTTGCGCAAGCCGCCCGGGCTGCGCAGGGCGGCCGTGACCGGACGCGAGGACAAAGTGCGACCGATGGCGCTGGCGTTGCGCCGCATCGCGGCGGCCGACGGCGCCTGGCGGCTCGCAGCTACGCCGTGCGAGAACGCCGGATTGCGGCTGACGGCCGGGCTGTGGGCCATGGCCGGATTGTGGACGGCATGGAATTGCCGCGCGCCGCCGCTGCGTCCCATTCTTGTCGCGGCATGGGGCGCCGTATGGATGGTATGGAAACCGCCCGCGCGGGCGCCGCCACCGTGAAAGCCTCCTCCGTGGAAGCCACCCGCACGAAGCCCGCCGCCGTGGAAACCGCCACCACCGCCATGGAAGCCACCACCGCCACGGAAGCCGCCGCCACCGTGGAAACCGCCGCCACCGTGACCGCCGCCGCGGGCTGCCTGTGCGGGATCGGCGAACAGCGTCACCGGTGCCGCGGTCGCGAGCACCGCGATGAGCGCCAACCAGACGTGTCTGCGGCGAGCCATGTTCGTTCTCACTTGTGTCAAAACACTCAATAATGCTCGATACCAACACGCCACGCTGCCGCTCGGTTCCCGCCGCAACCTGAATTGCGTGCGACTCTTTGCGGGCCGGTTGTTGCGCAGCGGCGATGACACCGCGTTGTTTGACGGCTTAAAGCGAGAGCCATCCACGCCGTCGTGCTGGCGAAAGCCAGGACCCATTATCCCGAATGTCTGTTGTTGCGCGACGCCGGGGCCACGATCCCGTTCATCACCGAATGTGGTGGTTATGGGTCCTGGCCTTCGCCAGGACGACACTGTGGGGTGACGCGGTTCGGCTCACCAACCACACACCTACACCGGCAGCGCCGTTGAATATTTCACCTGGCTCAGCGCAAAACTCGACTCGATCGAGGCGATGCCGTCGAGCCGGGTCAGCTTGTTCTTCAGGAACGCTTCATAGGAGGAGAGGTCGGCGGCGACGACGCGCAAGAGATAGTCGCGGTTGCCGGTCATCAAATAGCATTCGAGCACCTCGTCCCATTTCGAGATCGCGCGCGCGAAGCGGTTGAGGTCCTCCTCCTTCTGCCGTGCGAGCTTGATCGAGATGAACACCGAGACATGCAGCCCGATCGACTTCTGGTCGACGGTTGCGATGTAGCGGGAGATCACGCCGCGCTCCTCGAGCAGCTTGACCCGGCGGTGGCAGGGCGAGACCGACAGCCCGACCTTGTCGGCGAGCTCCTGCATGGTCATGCGGCTGTCGGTCTGGAGCAGGGCCAGGATCTTGCGGTCGATGGCATCGAGGGCAGGCATTGGGATGAACTCGTTGATTGAGGCGGGATCGTGGGAATTTATCCCAATTTTTCCTGTGCTGTCGCGTGGAATTGAGATTTTCGACGGTGCCAGCGGCAGTAACATCGGCAATATCGCTGGGAGCATTGCCATGGGAATCGCGCCGGAACGTCTCGACATGCTCACGGCCCTGGCCCGCAAGGTGCTGTGGCTGTCGTCATGGACCATCCATCACGCCAACCATGTGCGGCCCTCGACCGACGGGCTGAAGGTCGGCGGCCACCAGGCCTCGTCGGCCTCGCTCGCCAACATCATGTCGGCGCTTTACTTCTCGGTGCTGCGTCCACAGGACCGCGTCGCGGTGAAGCCGCATGCGAGCCCGGTGTTCCACGCGATCCAGTATCTGTTCGGCCACCAGACCCGCGACAAGCTGGAGAATTTCCGCGGCTACAAGGGCGCGCAGTCCTATCCGTCGCGCACCAAGGACACCGACGACGTCGACTTCTCCACCGGCTCGGTCGGCCTCGGCGTGGCGCAGACGCTGTTCGCCTCGCTGGTGCAGGACTACGTCAAGGCGCATGGCTGGTTGGGGGGCCGGCCCGAAGGCCGCATGATCGCGCTGGTCGGCGACGCCGAGATGGACGAGGGCAACATCTTCGAGGCGCTGCTCGAAGGCTGGAAGCACGGCCTGCGCAACACCTGGTGGGTGGTCGACTACAACAGGCAGTCGCTCGACGCCGTGGTGCGCGAGGGGCTGTGGGCCAAGTTCGAAACCATGTTCCGCAATTTCGGCTGGGACGTGGTGATCGTGAAATACGGCAAGCTGATGCTGGAGGCGTTCGCCGAGCCCGGCGGCGAAGCGCTGAGGCGCTGGATCGACAATTGCCCGAACCAGATGTACGCGGCGCTGTGCTTCCAGGGCGGGGCGGCGTTCCGCAAGCACCTGCGCGACGATATCGGCGACCAGGGCGAGGTGTCGGCCCTGATCGATCGGCGCAGCGACGACGAGTTGCTGGCGTTGATGTCGAATCTCGGCGGCCACGACATGGCGAGCATGATCGAGGCCTTCGAGGCGATCGACCATGACCGTCCGGTCTGCTTCATCGCCTACACCATCAAGGGCGTCGGCCTGCCGATGCAGGGCCACAAGGACAACCACGCCGGCCTGATGACGGTGGCGCAGATGGAGAAATGGCGCACCGCGCAGAACATCCGCACCGGCCACGAATGGGACAAGTTCGAGGGCCTGTCGCAGGAACCTGCCAAGCTCGAGGCGTTCCTGGCCCATGCGCCGTTCAATCGCGAGGGCCGCCGCCGGCTCTCGGCGCCCGTCGTCGATGTGCCGGAGCGGCTGGCGTTCAAGGCTTCAGCCCAGATGTCGACCCAGCAGGGCTTTGGCCTCGTGCTGCACGAACTGGCGCGCGGCGATAGCGAGCTCGCATCGCGCATCGTCACCGCATCGCCCGACGTCACCGTGTCGACCAATCTCGGCGCCTGGGTCAACCGCCGCGGCCTGTTCGCCAAGGCGGAGAACCACGACCTGTTCCGGCAGGAGAAGATCCCGTCTGCCTACACCTGGGAGTATTCGCCGAAGGGCCAGCACCTCGAGCTCGGTATCGCCGAGATGAATCTGTTCATCATGCTCTCGGCGCTCGGCCTGTCGCACCAGATCAACGGTGCGCGGCTGCTGCCGGTCGGCACGCTGTACGATCCCTTCATCGAGCGCGGCCTCGATGCGTTGAACTATGCCTGCTATCAGGATGCGCGCTTCATGGTGGCGGCGACGCCGTCCGGCATCTCGCTGGCGCCGGAAGGCGGCGCGCACCAGTCGATCAAGACGCCCTTGATCGGAATCGGGCAGGACGGACTCGCCTCGTTCGATCCGGCCTTCGTCGATGAACTTGCCGTGATCATGGGCTGGGGCTTCGGCCACATGCAGCGCGAGGGCGCCGAGGGTGGTTCGGTTTACTTGCGACTCTCGACCCGAATGCTGGAGCAGCCGCAACGGATCATGACGCCGGACCTGCAGCGCGACATTACCGACGGCGCCTACTGGATGCGCAAGCCGGGCCCGAACTGCGACATCGTCATCGCGTATACCGGCACTGTCGCGCCTGAGGCGATCGAGGCGGTCGGCCTGATCGGCGAGAGCCACCGCGACGTCGGTCTCCTGGCGGTAACCTCGGCCGATCGGCTCTATGCGGGTTGGTCCGCCGCGCGGAATTTGCGCCGCGACCGCCGCGGCGTGCAGCATTTGAGTCATATCGAGCAGTTGCTGGCGCCGCTCGGCCGCGACTGCGGCATTGTGACCGTGATCGACGGCCATCCGGCCACGCTCGGCTGGCTCGGCAGCGTGCGCGGCCACCGCCTCGAGGCGCTCGGCGTCGAGCATTTCGGCCAGACCGGCACCATCGCCGACCTCTACCGGCACTACGGCATCGACGCCAACGCCATCATCGATGCTGCGGAAAGCGTCTCGGCCGGCGCCCCGGTGCGGCATCGCAAGATGGCGGTGTAGCCACACACGCGAGTCGTCATTCCGGGGCGGCGCGAAGCGACGAGCCCGGAATCCATCGGGCCGCAAATTTCGTGGTGAAATGGATTCCGGGCCTGCGCCAAACGGCGCATCCCGGAATGACGGGGAGAGAGCCTTGCCAGCCTCTTGCCTCGACCCTTATATGCGCCGTGCGTGCACGAGCCGCGCCCCGCATATGGCGGGTTCAATTCGCCCTGCTTTCGTGCAAGGATGCCTGCCGAACGCTTTCCGTTCCCAATTCCATACGCCCCCTACAAGAGGTTTCCGATGGTCAATCGCATGCAATTCTACATCGACGGCGCCTGGGTCGATCCCGTCGTCAAAGGCAAGTCCACCCCCGTCGTCAATCCGGCGACCGAAGAAGCGATGTATGAGATTGCGCTCGGCTCCAAGGCCGATGTCGACAAGGCAGTCGCCGCCGCCAAGCGCGCGTTCGAGACCTATTCCAAGACCAGCCGCGAAGAGCGCATCGCGCTGCTCACCAGGATCGTCGAGGTCTACAAGGGCCGCATGAAGGAGATCGGCGCTGCCGTCTCCGACGAGATGGGCGCGCCGCTGCCGATGGCGGAGAAGCTGCAGGCCGGCGCTGGGCTCGGCCACCTCATGAACACCCTCGAAGTGCTGAAGAAGTACGAGTTCGAGGAGACCATGGGCACCGCCGTGATCGTGCGAGAGCCGGTCGGCGTCGTCGGCATGATCACGCCTTGGAACTGGCCGCTCAACCAGATCGCCTGCAAGGTCGCGCCCGCGCTCGCCGCCGGCTGCACCATGATCCTCAAGCCGTCGGAGTTCACCCCGACCTCGGCGCTGATCTTCGCGGAAATCCTCCATGAAGCCGGCGTGCCGAAGGGCGTGTTCAACCTGCTCAACGGCCTCGGCCCGGAGGTGGGTGCTGCGATGAGCGAGCACCCGGACATCGACATGATCTCGTTCACCGGCTCGACCCGCGCCGGCGTCGACGTCGCCAAGCGTGCGGCGCCGACCGTCAAGCGTGTCAGCCAGGAGCTCGGCGGCAAGTCGCCGAACGTGATCCTCGAGGGTGCAGACCTCGCCAAGGCGGTGACCGGCGGCGTGATGCACATGTTCAACAACTCGGGCCAGTCCTGCAACGCGCCGTCGCGCATGATCGTGCCGCTCTCCAGGATGAAGGAAGTGGCTGCGATCGCGAAGGGCGTCGCCGACAAGACCAAGGCCGGCGATCCGCGTGCCGACGGCACCACGATCGGTCCGGTGGTCAACCGCGGCCAGTGGGACAAGATCCAGGCGCTGATCCAGAAGGGCATCGACGAGGGCGCAACGCTCGTCGCCGGCGGCCCGGGCCTGCCCGAAGGCGTCAACAAGGGCTTCTATGTCCGCCCGACCATCTTCGCCGACGTCACCAACGACATGACGATCGCCCGCGAGGAGATCTTCGGGCCGGTGCTGACGATCATCGGCGCCAAGGACGAAGCGGAAGCCGTGAAGATCGCCAACGACACGCCGTATGGTCTTGCCGGCTACGTCTCGGCCGACACCGTGGAGACCGCGCGCCGCGTCGGCCGCCAGATCCGCGCCGGCAACGTCAACCTGCAGGGCGTGCCGAACGAGCGCACCGCGCCGTTCGGTGGCTACAAGCAGTCGGGCAACGGCCGCGAGTGGGGCCGTTACGGGCTGGAAGAATACCTCGAGGCCAAGGCTGTCGCCGGCTACAACGCCGCGTAAGCCGAACGCACGAGAGACGACATTCTGGCGCCGGGGCAGGCAACTGCTCCGGCGTCAGACGTTTTGGGATGCCGCATATTCATTGTCGTCCCGGCGAAGGCCGGGACCCATAACCACAGGGAGAGGTTTGGCGAAGATTTGGCCGTGCCGTGGTACTGCGACTTTCTTGCTCGATAGATCACGCGGTATGGGTCCCGGCTCCCGTGCGCAATTGCGCATTAGGCCGGGACGACCAAGAACTACTACCCGCCGAGTGCGCCCTGGGTGTTGACGTAGAGCGCATAGATCGACTGGCTCGCGGCCATGAACAGGCGGTTGCGCTTGACGCCGCCGAAGCAGAGATTGGCGCAGCGCTCCGGCAGCGCGATGCGACCGATCATGACGCCGTCGGGCGCGAACACCACGACGCCGTCGAGCTCGGGGTCGCCCATGCCCCAGCCGCACCACAGATTGCCGTCGATGTCGCAGCGCATACCGTCCGGCGTGCCCGGGCCGGCATCGATGAAGACGCGCTTGTTGGAGATCGTCGTGCCGTCGGCGGAAACGTCATAGGCCAGGATCTTGCGGTTCGGCACGCCGCGGGATTCCACGACGTAGAGGATTGTCTCGTCCGGCGAGAAGCACAGCCCGTTGGGGCCGAGCACGCCTTCGGCGACGATGGTGGCCTTGCCGGTTTCCGGATCGAGCCGGTAGACATTGGCGTCGATCTCGGGCTCGGCCTTGTAGCCCTCGTAATTGCCGAGCAGGCCGAAGGTCGGATCGGTGAACCAGATCGCGCCGTCGGATTTCACCACGACGTCGTTCGGTGAGTTCAGCCGCTTGCCGCCGAAGCTATCGATCAGTACCGTGATCGATCCGTCATATTCGGTGCGCACCACGCGGCGGCCGCCGTGCTCGCAGGTGATCAGCCGGCCCTGGCGGTCGCGGGTGTTGCCGTTGGCGAAGTTCGACGGCTTGCGGAAGACGCTGACCGCGCCGGTCTCCTCCTCCCATTTCAGGATGCGCTGGTTCGGGATGTCGCTGCACAACAGATAGCGGCCGTCGCCGAACCACACCGGGCCTTCGGCCCAGCGCAGGCCGGTCGCGATGCGTTCGACCGCGGAGAGTTTTAGCCAGTATTTCTCGAAGCGCGGGTCGAGCGCGTGGATCGCGGGATCGGGATAGTACGTCGCGGGACGCCAGCCGGCGGAATGAACATCGGACATTTGCTGTTCTCGTTGTTGTGTTTCGATGGTGTTTCCTTGAGCGCTTGGTTTGCTATCATTGTCGGCCTGCGATCGCAATTTGCTCCAGGGATTGCGCTGATCAATCAGGAAAGACGAGGGACGGCATGCCACGCATATTGATGACCGGCGCATCGGGGGGAATCGGAACGAGCCTGCGCAAGCTGCTGCCGCCGATCTATCCCGACCTCCTGCTCAGCGACATCAAGCAGCCCTCCGATCTCGGCGGACACGAGAAATTCAAGGCCGCCGATCTCGCCGACCTCGCACAGGTCGAGGCGGTCTGCGAGGGCGTCGACGGCATCCTGCATTTCGGCGGCTATTCGGTCGAAGGGTCCTGGGATGCGATCCTGCAGGCCAACATCATCGGCGGCTACAATCTGTTCGAGGCCGCGCGCAAGCAGGGCGTCAAGCGCGTGATCTTCGCCTCGTCAAATCACGCGGTCGGCTTCTACCCGCGGCATCATCGCATCGGCACCGACGTCACCGCGCGCCCGGACAGCCGCTACGGCGTCAGCAAGGTGTTCGGCGAGGGCGTCGGCGCGCTCTATGCCGACAAGCACGGCATCAAGGTGACCTGCATCCGGATCGGCAATTTCGGCGAGGCGCCGCTCGATCACCGCAGGCTGTCGATCTGGCTCAAGCCGGAAGATCTGGTGCAGCTCTGCCGGATCGGGCTCGAACATCCCGATATCCATTTCGAGGTGCTGTACGGCGCGTCGTACAATGAGCGCTCGTGGTGGGACAATCACCGCGCCTATGATCTCGGCTATCGTCCGACCGGCCGCGGCGAAGATTTTCGCGAGCACGCGATGGCCGAGCAGGCCAAGCTGCCGCCCGATCCGGTCGGCGACTACTACCAGGGCGGCGCGTTCTGCAGCATGGAATTCGACGGCGACAGGACAGCGGTGATCGACTGGAAGAAGTGATCAATCCTCGCACTGCGGCAGCTGCTTCACCGCCTCGGTGTGCTCCCGCTGCGGCTCGTTGGCACCTTTCCCGGAGGTCGCCTTGGGGGCGCTTCCGGGCCCATCATAGGTCTGGGAGAAGTGCGCGAGCGGGAAGTTGAGGCTGATCTTCTGTCCGGTCAGGTTCTTGGCTTCCACCACGATCGTCTGCGCATGCTTCAGCCGTTCGATCAGTTCGCCATTGGCCTCCCGCCGCAGCCCAGCGTGTAGCAGTGCGTCCGCGCGATCTGCATCGGCTCGTCCTGGTCGATCCGCAGGCTGATCGTGCCTTCCAGCATGGTCCGCGTGCCGACATTGGCAGTGAGCAGCGCGCGCGTCGGGCTCTGCGGCGAGATGCTGATGGTGCCGCCCGAGGGCGCGCACTGGCCGCGTGCGGCAGCGGCAACGAAGCAGCTCGCCTCGGTCAGGCAGGTCTTGGCCCAGGGCTCGTAGGTGAGTTCGGTCGCGCGCGGGTCGGCCGCCTCCGCAATTCCGCCGAGCGAAAGCTGCACGGCGAACGATCCCATCAACAAAGCCACGTAGCGCATCGCCGTCTCCCCTTCACGAGGAGGCCGCGTATCGCGCTATTGCGGCTTTTTGTCGTTGGAGATGCGGACCAGATAATCCGCCTTGCTGTACTGCATGTGATCGACGCAGAGCTGCGCCAGCGCCCAGCTGTCGCGGCCCTTCAGGAGCTCGATCATCAATTCGTGCTGGCGGCGCGACAGCGCGAGGCCTTCGCTGTCGGCGAGGTTCTTGGCGCGCATCGGCAGTGTCAGGTTCATGTAGTCCTGCAGTGAGCGCACCAGATAGGGATTGCCGCAGGCCGAGAACAGCGCGAGGTGGAATGCGTCGTTGGTCTCATGGATGCCGCGCATGTCCTGCGTGTCGGCCTTGAGGCAGTAGTGCCGCTGCAGCTCGCTCAGCTGGTCGATCAGGCTGTCCGGCGCGGGCAGGGCGATCATCAGCGCGGCCTGCCGCGTCAGCATCTCGCGCACCTCGTAGATCTGCCGCACCTCCTCGGCCGAATAGAACCGCACCGTGGCGCCGACATTCTTCTCGCGCAGCACGATGCCCTGGCGCTCGAGCTGGAACAGCGCCTGGCGGACGAAATGCCGGCTCGCGCCGTAGCGCTGCATCAGCGTATCCTCGACCAGCCGCAGGCCAGGCGCGAAGCGGCCGAAGATGATGTCCTCCTCCAGCCGGCGGATAACTTCCGCCTGTTCCTCCTCGCGCGAGGGGGCCAGGAGTTCGGGCGGGACGGGCTCGGCTTTCATGGGCTCTGGGCTTCGGGGGCGATGCCCTGAGGTCAGCATGATGCTCTGGCCATTGTCAATAATGAGAGCAATTTTGCCGCGGAGCAGCCACCCGCTGCCGCCGGATTATCTCATATTGACAATAATTCCGGCCGCTCCTTAAGTGCGACCTGATAACCACGGGACGAGAAGAAAATGGCCGACGGACTTCGCAAGGGACTGACCAGCTACGGTGACGCCGGCTTCTCGCTGTTCCTGCGCAAGGCCTTCATCAAGGCGATGGGCTATTCCGACGACGCGCTCAATCGCCCGATCGTCGGCATCACCAACACCTACAGCGACTACAATCCCTGCCACGGCAACGTGCCGCAGATCATCGAGGCGGTGAAGCGCGGCGTGATGCTGTCGGGCGCGATGCCGTTCGTGTTCCCGACCATCTCGATCGCCGAGAGCTTTGCGCATCCGACCTCGATGTATCTGCGCAACCTGATGGCGATGGATACCGAGGAGATGATCCGCGCCCAGCCGATGGATGCGGTGATCGTGATCGGCGGCTGCGACAAGACCCTGCCGGCACAGCTCATGGCCGCGATCAGCGCCGACCTGCCGACGGTGGTGATTCCAGTCGGGCCGATGGTGGTCGGCCATCACAAGGGCGAGGTGCTCGGCGCCTGCACCGACTGCCGAAGGCTGTGGGGCAAGTATCGCGCCGGCGAGATCGACGACAACGAGATCGAGGCGGTGAACGGGCGCCTTGCGCCCTCCGTGGGCACTTGCATGGTGATGGGCACGGCTTCCACGATGGCCTGCATCACCGAGGCGCTCGGCCTGTCGCTGCCGATGAGCGCGACGATCCCGGCGCCGCATGCCGAACGCTTCCGCTCCGCCGAGGCCAGCGGCCGCGTCGCCGCCGAGATGGCGAAGACCAAGGGACCGAAGCCGAGCGAGATCCTGACGCCGGCCTCGTTCCGCAACGCCCAGGTTGTCATGCAGGCGATCGGCGGCTCGACCAACGGGCTGATCCACCTCACCGCCATCGCCAACCGCTCGCCGCACAAGATCGACCTCGAGGCGTTCGACAGACTGGGCCGCGAGGTGCCGGTGCTGGTCGACCTCAAGCCGTCGGGCGAGCATTACATGGAACACTTCCATCATGCCGGTGGTGTGCCGAAGCTGATGGCGCAACTCGGCGACCTCATCGATCTCGACGCGAGGACCATCACCGGTCAGACCTTGCGCGAGGTCGTGGCTAATGCAGAGGACGTGCCGGGGCAGGATGCCATCCGCTCCAAGGCAAACCCGATCAAGTCCGAAGGTGCGATGGCGATCCTGCACGGCAATCTCGCGCCGCGCGGCGCCGTGATCAAGCAGTCGGCGGCGAGCCCAAAGCTGTTGCAGCACACCGGCCGCGCCGTGGTGTTCGAGTCGGTCGAAGACATGACGCTGCGGGTCGATGATCCCGCGCTCGACGTGACCGCTGACGACGTGCTGGTGCTGCGCAATGCCGGCCCGAAGGGCGCGCCGGGCATGCCGGAGGCGGGCTACCTGCCGATCCCGAAGAAGCTGGCGCGCGCCGGGGTGAAGGACATGGTCCGGATCTCTGATGCGCGCATGAGCGGCACCGCGTTCGGCACCATCGTGCTGCACATCACGCCGGAGTCCGCCGTCGGCGGTCCGCTCGGACTGGTGCGCAACGGCGACATGATCCGGCTCGATGTCGCCAAGCGCAGCATCGATCTGCTGGTCGATGAGGCCGAACTTGAGAAGCGTCGCGCAGCGCTCGCGCCGGCCGGCACGCCGGACTGGGCGAAGCGCGGCTACGCGCATCTCTTCAACGAGACCATCCTGCAGGCCGACGAAGGCTGCGATTTCGACTTCATGAGCGCCAAGGGGAAGTAAGGGGAAGTAACGCGCGCCAAGTTCGGCTATTTGCTGAATTGTCGATAATTTCTGTAATGCGGCGCTCGTTCGCGCCTACGATGAGCTGATTACCTCTGTTTTATTGACAATCCCGCGAGACTGGTGGGATGATCGCGTCAAGCAAAAACAGGGGGAGCGTCGCGATGGGCACTTCAGCCGGGATCGTCGGGATAGCCATGGCCGCGGCAGCGCTGCTGCTGCCGTCGAGCGCCGGCGCACAGGAGGTCAAGCACTTCCGTTTCGCCTATGACCAGCCGCGCAACACCGGCTATTCGGTCGCCGGTGATCTGTTCGCCGAGAAGCTCAAGGAGTTGAGCAAGGGGACTCTGGTCGTCGATCAATATCCCGGCGCGCAGCTCGGCCAGGAGCCCCAGCTGCTGCAGCTCGTGAAGTCAGGGGATATCGAGTTCGCGATCATCTCCTCCGCCAACACCGCGACGATCTCGCCGCAGGCGGGCGTGATGTCGCTGCACTTCCTGTTCCGCAACGAGGCCCATGTCATCAAGGCGCTGGCCGACCCAAAGGTGTTCGACGCCATCAAGACCATGATCGACGACACCGCCCAGGGCCTGCATGTGATCGGCACCGGCTCGCAGGGCGTGCGTCACATCTACAGCAAGAGGGAAGTCCACAACGTCGGCGACATCAAGGGCATGAAGGTCCGGGTGCAGGCGACCGCGACCGAGGATACCATGTTCCCGGCCTATGGCGCGCAGACGGTGCACATGCCGTTCGGCAGCGTCTACACCTCGCTGCAGACCGGCGTGGTCGACGCCGCCGAGAACAGCATCAATGTCTATCTGGTCAACAAGCATTACGAGGTCGCGCCGGTGCTCTCGATCACCGAGCACGAGGCCAACAATGCGCTGCTGTTCGTCTCCGACAAGCTGTGGCAGAGCCTCTCCGCCGAGCAAAAGCAGTGGGTGCAGGCTGCCGCCAACGAGGTCAGCGCCAAGGAGCCGCAGAAGGCGTTCGAGCTCGAGCGCAATGCGCTGACCAAGCTGAAATCGTTCGGCGTCAAGGTGGTCGAGGATGTCGACAAGAAGAGCTTTACGGCGATCGCCGATCCCTATCTCGACAAGCTCGCCAGGGAGCTCGGCCCGCATGCCGAGAAGATCAAGAACCTGATCCGCGCGATCAACTAGACGAGCGTCGTCCCGGCGAAAGCCGGGACCCATACGCCGCGGCCTTTAATTAAGCAATTGGGTTGCCGACTTTTCTGCACAACTCGAGCCGGGGTTATGGGTCCCGGCCTTCGCCGGGACGACGAGGAATTTCGAGCCATGGCCATCGCCGACAGACTGGTGCTGCAACGGCAGCGGCATCTGAAGTGGCGGGCGCTCGATCGGCTCGAGTTGGTCCTGATGATGCTGTGCGGGCTGTTGTGCTTCGGCTTCTCGCTCTCGGTCACCGCCGACATCGTCACCCGCACCATCGGCCACCCCTGGCTGTGGCTGCAGGAGGTGACCTCGACGCTGTTCATATACGCGATCTTCATCGGGGCCGCGGTCGCGACCAGGCGCAATGATCATCTCTATCTCACCGCGCTCTCGGAGGCGATGCATGGCCGGTCGCGGCTGGTCGTCGAGATCATCATTCGGCTGGTCGTGCTGGGCGTCGCCTTCTGCCTGGTCTGGTATGGCTATCAGAACTACCTGCGCGGCTTCGGCAGCTTCCGCCTGCCGTCGGGTACGCCGATCGCCTCGCTCTATGCGGTGATCCCGCTGTCGGGAATCCTGATCGGCCTGTTCACGATCGAGCAACTCGTCAACGGCATCCGCAACGGCTTTGACCATCCGGAGCCGCCGGACGAGGACCTCGCGATCCCTTCGACCACGGGGGCGCAGCCGTGAGCGCGCCGGTGGTGCTCGTGCTGATGTCGTCCTGCTTCCTGTTCTTCGGCTATCTCGGCGTGCCGGTGCCGTTCTCGCTGATGGCCGGCGTGTTCGTCGGCGCCATGCTGTCGGACGTCTCGCTGGCGGCGATCATCCAGAAGATCTTCGACGGCGTCGATTCCGAGGCGCTGCTTGCGATCCCGTTCTTCCTCCTGGTCGGCGAGCTCATGAGCTCCGCGAATGTCGTGGTCCGCATCGCCAACCTGTCGGTCTCGCTGGTCGGGCATATCAGGGGCGGGCTGTCGCAGGTCGTCGTCGTGTTCAGCATGTTCTTCTCGGAGATGTCGGGCTCGACCACCGCCGATGTCGCGGTCATGAGCCGCGCGCTCGGCGGACCGATGAAGCGGGAGGGCTATGAGCCGGCCTTCATCGCCGCGATCATCGCCTCGGCCTCGACGATTGCGGCGCTGGTGCCGCCGAGCATCACGGCGGTGGTCTATGGCGCGGTCGGCAATGTCTCGATCGCCGGCCTGTTCATGGCAGGCGTGGTCCCCGGCCTCATGATCGGCTTCGGGCTGATGATCTACTGTTATTTCTTCGGGCCGTCAGGCCTGCGCAAGCCCCGCGCGCCGCTGCGCCAGGTCGTGTTCGCCGCCGGTGACGCCGCGCTGCCGCTGATGATCCCGGTGATCCTGCTCGGCGGCATCCTGACCGGCTGGTTCACGCCGACCGAAGCCGGCGTAGTCGCGGTCGCCTACATCATCATCTTGGTGATCCCGGCGCTGAACCGCGGTCACCTGAAGAAGATTCCGTACGATTTCTGCCTCGCCGGCCTGATCTTCTCGCTGCCGCTGATCACGATCGGCGCCGCGAATGCATTCGGCTGGATGCTCGCCTATCTGCGCGGCGCGATCTACATCGCCGACTGGATCACCTCGATCGCCGGCAACGATCCGCACCTCATCATGCTCTTGATGGTGCTGCTGTTCACGGTGGTCGGCGACTTCATCGAGCCGGTGCCGACCATCATCATCTTCATGCCGCTGGTCAACGCGCTGACCCAAGCCGGCGACATCAACGGCGTGCACATGGGCGTGGTGCTGATCGCAACGCTGGCATTCGGCCTGATCACGCCGCCCTACGGGCTCGTGCTGCTGATGGCCTCGAAATTCGTCGGCATCAGCTTTGCAAAAGCGCTGCGGGCGGCGCTGCCGATCTATGTCGTGTTCCTGGTCACGATCTGTTTCACCATCTATTTCCCGAAGGTCGTGCTGTGGCTGCCCAAGCAGGTAATCCCGGAGTCTGTCGGCTGTTTCAAGGCGCCCGGCGGTACCGGATACATCTGCCCGAACTAGCCGGACCGCTACTTCGACTTGCTGGTGAACTTCTTCACGGCGACGCGGAAGTCCTCGGTGTGCATCGACGTGATGATCTTGTGCTCCTCGGCGTCCAGCTGCTGCCTGGTCGGTGTGGTGACCGCCTGATAGACCAGTGATTTGGTCCCAGCGATCGCGGCCGGCGGATTTTTCGCCAGGCGCTCGGCGAGTTGCCTTGTGGCCGCCTTCAGCTCGGCCGCGGGGACGGTTTTGACGACCAGCCCCCATTCATAGGCCTGTTGCGCGGTGAAGCCGTCCTCGGCAAGGAAAATCTGCAGCGCGCGACGGGTGCCGACCGTGCCCACGATGCCGACCGTGCTGCCGCCGTCCGGCGACACGCCGATCTTGGCATAGGCCGGCGTGAAGCGGGCATCGTCGGCGGCGATGCACAGATCGGTCACGAAGGCGAGGCCCATGCCGGCGCCGGCCGCCGAACCATGCACGCTCGACAGCACGATCTTCGGCATCCGCCGCACCGTCTCGATGAAGGCATGGTAGTGGCGCAGCATCTCGCTGACCACCGGGGTGACATTGTTGGTCTCGGCGGCGGCGCCGATCGTCTGCAGATCGCCGCCGGCGCAGAAGGCGCGGCCTTCGCCTTCGATGACCAGGACGCGGACGTCCGTGTTGGTCTCGACCTCGGCGCTGAGCTGCTCCAGCTTTTTGGCGATCGTCAGGTCGATCGCGTTGAATGCGGCCGGCCGGTTCAGCGTGATGGTCGCGATGGCGCCGTCGATGCGGAGCAGAGCGGGGTCGTTGGCGGAGGCGGGATCGGGCATTTTGAAGACCTTGGGCTTGTTGGTTCGGGCCATTTAAGGCCCTGGCGCGAGCCGTGGCAATCCGCCTCCGTATCGGAGGCGGTTCTGCGGTGCCTGGATTTGCTGGAGACCCCCTTGCGTCCGCGCCGGCCATCAGGCCAAATGGCCGTCAGCCTTCGGTACGCAGACACGAGCGCTGTGGGGACGGGGCAAGCAAGCTAACATCGACAAGAGGAAACAGCATGGGTCACTCCTGCTCGCGCGAATTTGGGTTGTTCCGATGACAGGCTCGGTCATCATCGTCGGCGCCGGACATGCCGGCTTCCAACTCGCGGCGTCGCTGCGCCAGGCGGGTTTTGCGGAGCGCATCGCCCTGATCAATGACGAAGGCCATTTGCCGTATCAGCGGCCGCCTTTGTCGAAGGCCTATCTGAAGGGGACCGGCGGGCCCGAGACCTTGATGTTCCGGCCCGAGAAATTCTACCACGACAACAAGATCGAGCTGATCACCGATCGGGCGCACGCGATCGACCGCAATGCGCGGAAGGTGGCGCTCGCCTCCGGCGCGTCGCTCGACTACGGCCACCTGGTGTTCGCGACCGGCGCGCGGAACCGGCTGCTCGATATTCCGAACGCCAGGCTGGACGCGGTCCGCTACCTGCGCATCCTCGATGAGAGCCATGCGCTGCGCGAATTGCTTGCGCCCGGCATGCGCGTCGTCGTGATCGGCGCGGGCTTCATCGGGCTCGAATTCGCCGCCACCGCACGGGCCAAGGGTCTCGAGGTCGATGTGGTCGAGCTCGCATCTCGGGTGATGGCGCGCGCGGTGACCGCGGAGATTTCCGAGTTCTCGCAGGCGCGCCACGCCGCGGCCGGCATCCGGATTCACCTCGGGGTGCAGGTCACGGCGATCGAGGCCGATGGTGCCAAGGTCACCGGCGTCAGCCTGAGCAACGGCACGCACATCCCGGCCGATCTCGTCGTGGTCGGCGTCGGCGTGCTGCCGAATGTCGAGCTTGCCGCCGAGGCAGGCCTGCCGGTCGCATCGGGCATCATCGTCGACGAGCATCTTCTGACCGCCGATCCCAATGTCTCCGCGATCGGCGATTGCGCGCTCTACACCAGCAAGCGGTTCGGCGGATCGCTGCGGCTGGAATCGGTGCAGAACGCGACCGACCATGCGCGTTGCGTGGCGTCGCGGCTGACCGGGAAGACCGAGGTCTATGACGGCCTGCCGTGGTTCTGGAGCGACCAGGGCCCCGACAAGCTGCAGATGGCGGGGCTCGCCACCGGCTACGACCGCGTGGTGGTGCGCGGTGACCGCGCGCAGGGCGCGTTCTCGGCATTCTGCTATCGCGGTGACAGGCTGCTCGGCATCGAGTCGGTCAATCGCGCCGGCGATCACATGTTCGGCCGCCGGCTGCTCGGCGCCGGCGGCTCGATCACGCCGGAGCAGGCCGCGGATGCGAGCTTTGATTTGAAGAGCGCGCTGGCGTAGTTGGATCGTCGTCCCGGCGAAGGCCGGGACCCATACGCCGCGGCCTCTCGATTTGAGGCGGTGCGGGTTGACGTCAGTTCAAGACAATGGAAGCCGGTGGTTATGGGTCCCGGCCTTCGCCGGGACGACCCGTGGAAAGAACGGCGCTAACCTCCTGCGCCGTCGGCATCGACGGCGCAGCGCCCATCCGTTGCACGCAAATCGAGGCGGCGGCGTTGGCATAGGCCAGGGCGTCGCCGAGCGGCTTGCCGCCCGCGAGCTGCGAGGCGAGGGCGCCGACGAAGCAGTCGCCGGCGCCTGTCGTATCGACGGCCTTGACCTCGCGTCCCGGCACCAGCAGCGGCTGGCCTTCGACCAGCGCCAGAACGCCGCGTTTGCCGAGCGTGACGCAGACGGTCTTGCCTTGCCCCAAGCTTCGCGCCGCCTCGGCAAGGCGGGCGGGTGCGTCGCTGTCGCGCAGCTCAGTTCCCGTGAGGAATCCAAGCTCGGTCTCGTTCAGGATCAGGATATCGACCAGATCCAGCAGCGCCTTGTCGGCCTGTTTCGCCGGTGCCGGATTGAGGATCGTGGTGGCGCCGGCGGCGCGGGCGCGCTGGAAGAATGCGGCGATCGTCGGCAGCGGGATCTCGAACTGGCTGACCGCGACGTCACCCTTCACCATGGCAGGCACCGCGACATCACGAGCATCGACGAGCCCGTTGGCGCCTGGCACGACCACGATGGTGTTGTCGGCATTGGCAATGGTGATGATCGCCGTGCCGGAATGCGCACCAGCGGTGGTCTTGACGAGGCTGAGATCGACGCCTTGCGCGACGAGGAACGCTCTCAGCTCCTTGCCGAACGCATCGGTGCCGAGCCTGCCGATGAGTGTGGTCGCAACGCCGAGTTTTGCCGATGCCACGGCCTGATTGGCGCCCTTGCCACCGGGAAAATAGAGCACGGCCTCGCCGGCCACGGTTTCGCCGACCCGCGGATGGCGCTCGGCGGTCGCCACCACGTCCATATTGATGCTGCCGGCGACAAAAACGTGCCTCATGGCCTAGCCTCGATCCGCCCGATCAGGCCTCGGCGCGGAACTCCTGCTTGACGGCCGCGATATCGGCCAGCGTCGGCAGGCCGGCCTCGTTGCCGAGCTTCTGGATCTTGTAGGTCGACGCCGCACGCGCGAACTTGAAATGCTCATGCCAGCCCTTGCTCGGATTTGAGAGGTAGGAATAGATGTAGGCGCCGTGGAAGACATCGCCCGCGCCGTTGGTGTCGATCACCCGTTCCCGCGGTATCGGAAAGGCCGGCAAGGTGCGCACCACGCCCGCTTCGTCGTACCAGAGCAGGCCGCGCTCGCCCATGGTGACGCCGCCGACCGTGCAGCCGCGGCTCTTGAGATAGTCGAGCATCTGCTCCGGCGTCTTGTCCATCTGCTCGCACAGCCGCTCGGCGACGATCGCAATATCGATGAAGGCGAGCAGCTCGTGGGTGTTGGTGCGCAGGCCGCCGCCGTCAAGCGAGGTCAGGATGCCGGCTTCGCGGCACAGCTTCGCGTAATGGATCGCGGCGTCCGGTTGATGGCCATCGATGTGCAGCGCGCGGCAGCCATCGATGTTCAGCAGCGGAAAGGGGTGGATGTGCTGGTCGTCGCGGCAGCGCACGATGGCGCGCTTGCCATCGTGGGGCATGATGAAGGACAGTGAGGAGGAGTTGACCTTGCGGGGGTGGAACGAGATGCCGTACCTGTCGGCCATGTCCCAGAACATCCGCCCCAGCCAGTCATTGGCCATGGTCGCGATCAGGTCCGGCTGGATGCCGAGCTTGGCGCAGCAGAACGCTGCGGTTACGGCGTTGCCGCCGAACGACACGGCATAGGCGTCGGCGACGTGCTTCTCGTCGCCGACCGGCATGTGATCCGTGATGAAGGTGACGTCGATATAGGTCTGTCCGATGAAGAGAGCCTGCATTCGCTTTCCGTCGTGGCTTGGTGTGGTCCCGGCCGGCACGGCAGACTAGCACCGCTGCTCGGCCGATTTCGCTGAAATTATTCGCAACTTTGGCTGGTTGTGGCTAGAGATGTGGGCAGCCGCGCGGCGCTGGCATTCGGCATAATGGCGGCCCGCTGCTCGCGGTTCCGAGGTTGCGTGAGGGAGAAGCATCATGACGGCAGATTCGGGGAGGCCCGTGCCATGATTACCGGTCTTGACCACATCGTCGTCCTGACCGGCGACATCAGCGCTGCCAGTGCCGCCTACGAGACGCTGTTCGCGCGGGCGCCGGCCTGGCGCAACAGCGGCGACGGCGCCGACCGCGTGCTGTTCACGCTCGATAACACCACGCTGGAATTGATGGCGCCGCGCGGCGACGATGCCGCCGCGCAACGCGTCCGCGGCGCGCTCGTCACCCAGGGCGAGGGGCTTGCGAGCCTCTGTTTTCGCACCAGCGATATCAAGAGGACGCATCGCAGGCTCGACCGGCTGACGCTGAAGCCCGAGCCGGTCGCCGAGGTCGAGAGCCGCGACGATGTCAGCGGTGCCACGCTGTCGTGGAAGCGCACGCGCGCTGCGACCGACACGACGCGCGGCGTGCGGATGTTCTTCCTGGAGCGGGAGCAGGAGCGGCCGCTCTCGGTGCGCACCACGCCGGCCTCGATCACGGCGATGGATCATGTGGTGGTCTCGACCGCCGATCCGGAACGCGCCGCCGCGCTTTACGGCGCGCGGCTCGGGCTCGACATGGCGCTCGACCGCTCGCATCCCGAGTGGGGCCGGCTGATGTTCTTCCGCTGCGGCGATCTCGTCGTCGAGGTCACGCACCGGCCGGGCAAGCAGAGCAACAAGGTGGAGGCCGACGCGCCGGACCGGCTGCGCGGGATCTGCTGGCGCGTCGCCGATATCGATGCCACGCATGCGCGGCTGGTTGCCGCCGGCGTCGACGTCTCGGAGATCCGCGCCGGCCGCAAGCCCGGCACGCGGGTGATGACGGTGCGCAACGGCACGTGCGGTGTGCCGACGCTCCTGGTGCAGCCCTCGCAGGGGAAGCCAGACTAGGGCGCAGGTTGTGCGTGCGTCGTCACGGCAGCGTGCGTGGCGCTTTCGTCATTCCGGGGCGTGCGAAGCACGAACCCGGAATCCATCTAGCCGCAAGCTCCGTGGATGGATGGATTCCGGGCTCTCGCTTCGCGAGCCCCGGAATGACGAAGGGACAAGAAATATTCCCGCACGCCCGTCGCGACAACATTCGTTCTCAAACGTCGCGCGTCATGCTACGTTCATCAATCCAGCATCACCGGGCGATTGATTTTGGCGAAGGCAAAGCGAATACAGAGATGGCAGCGCGACCCGGAAGGGATGCGGCTGCGGATTCTCGAGGCGGCCAAGCAGGAATTCGCCACCCATGGCCTCGCCGGCGCGCGGGTCGATCGCATCGCGGCCAATGCCGGCGCCAACAAGCGCATGCTGTACTACCATGTCGGCAACAAGGAGGATCTCTATCTCGAGGTGCTGGAAGGCGCCTATGAGAAGATCCGTGCCGAAGAGCGCACGCTCGACCTCGAGCATCTCGATCCGCCCGAGGCGATCGGGCGCCTGATCGCCTTCACCTGGAACTATTTTCTGCGCAATCCCGAGTTCCTGGCGTTGCTGAACACGGAAAACCTCGCCAAGGCAAAGCACCTGAAGCGCTCGACCAAGGTCAAGTCGATGCACTCGCCGTTCGTCGAGATGATTCGCACGGTGGTGACGCGCGGCGTCGAGAGCGGCGATTTCCGCGTCACGGTCGATCCGGTGCAGCTCTATATCTCGATCGCGGGGCTTGCGTTCTTCTATCTCTCCAACAGCGCCACCTTGAGCGTGATCTTCGGCCGCGACCTCCTGAAGAAGGACGCCCGCGACGAACGTCTCGAGCATATGATTGCGCTGGTGCTGGCGGCGTTGACGGGTAAGTCCACCGCCGCGTTCGGGGTGATGCCGGTGCGGCACGCCGCGGAACACCGCGTGGTGTGACGGCTCGCGGTTCGTCCGCAGCCCGTATCCAGAAAGTCTCGTCTGGCGAAAGTATGGGATTCCAGCGCGATTTCGTCGCGTGCCGGGGGCTGGACAGTAATTATCCAACAGGTTAATTTCTAACCGAACGAGAGAAACTGCAAGGGAGTGTGACGTGGCGGAGGCAAGGAGCCCTTCGGGCCTGTCGAAGGTGCTGAATGCGGCGTGGGTGCGCCCGTTCCTGTTCCTGATCGTCATCGTGGCGGCCTGGGATCTCTCGATCCGCCTGTTCCACATCCCCGCCTATCAGATCCCGTCGCCCGGTGACGTCGTTACGGTGCTGATCAGCGACTGGCCGGAACTGCTGCGGCAGTCCTGGCCGACCACCTATGCGACGCTCTGCGGCTTCCTGCTCTCGGCGCTGTTCGGCATTCCCACAGCGATGCTGATCGCGGGCTCGAAGACGGTGGAGAGCTACGTTTATCCGCTCCTGGTGTTCTCGCAATCGGTGCCGAAGATCGCGATCGCGCCGCTGTTCGTGGTCTGGTTCGGCTTCGGCATCGTCCCCAAGGTGATCTCCGCGTTCCTGCTCGGCTTCTTCCCCGTCGTGGTCTCGGCGGTGCAGGGCTTCAAGTCGGTCGATCCCGACATGGTCGATCTGGCGCGCGCAATGCAGGGCAGCCGCTTCAAGGTGTTCTGCGCGGTCAACCTGCCGCACGCGATGCCGGCGATATTCTCCGGCCTGAAAGTGTCGGTGACACTCGCGGTGGTCGGCGCCGTGGTCGGCGAGTTCGTCGGCTCCAATTCCGGCATCGGTTATGTGATGCAGCGCTCGATCGGCACCTTCGACCTGCCGACGATGTTCGCCGCGCTGGTGATCCTGGCGCTGCTCGGCGTCATCCTGTTCTGGATCGTCGACCGCATCGAGCGGCTGGTGATCCCCTGGCACGTCAGCCAGCGTGACGACATCAGTTTTGCGTCATAGCGCAGCAATCGGACAAGCGGCCCATCCAAGGGCCGCGGACAATAGAGGGAGAGCATCCATGAAGCGTTTGATTGCGGTCGCCGGCGCCGCATTGGCCTGGACCGCACTGGCGATGGCACCAGCGTCCGCGGCCGACAAGGTCGTGCTGATGCTGAACTGGTACGTCTATGGCGAGCACGCGCCGTTCTACTACGGCAAGGCCAAGGGCATCTACGCCGCCGAGGGCATCGACCTCGAGATCCAGGAAGGCCGCGGCTCGGCCGCGACCACACAGGCGGTGGCGGCCAAGACCGCCGATTTCGGCTATGTCGACGTACCTACCATGATGCGCGCCGCGGTGAAAGGCGCGCCTGTGATCGCAACCGGCGTGCTGTTGCAGACCAGCCCGATGTCGGCGATGGGCTTCGTCGACAAGAACATCAAAAAGCCGGAGGACATCAAGGGCAGGACGGTCGCGATCACGCCCGCGGATTCGATGACGCAGATCTGGCCGCTGTTCCTGAAGAAGACCGGGCTGAAGGAAAGCGACTTCAACACGGTTGCCGGCGACGGCCAGACCAAGCTCAACGCCGTCATCAACGGCCAGGCCGATCTCCTGCTCGGCTATGTCATGGACCAGTCGATGAAGATCAAGGACGCCACCGGCAAGGACGTCTATCCGATCAAGTTCGCCGACTACGGCATCAACATGGTGTCGTCGGGCATCATCGCGAATTCGGACTATGTGAAGGCCAATGCCGACCTGGTCCGCCGCTTCATGTCGGCGACGACAAAAGCGGTGGAGGCTGCGGAGAAGGACCCGAAGGCGGCCGCGCAGTCGATCCTCGATGCCAACCCGAAGGGCGGCAAGATCGAGACGCTGACGCAGGGTTTTGAGCTCACAATCCCGCTCTATCGCACGCCGGCGACCAAGGACAAGCGGCCGTTCCAGGTCACCGACCAGAACATGACCGAGTCGGTCGATTTGATGGTCGAATATGGTGGCCTCGACGCCAAGGCGAAGGCCAATCCGAAGGCGTTCTACACCAACGACTATCTGCCGAAGGGTAATTCGTAAGCCATGAAATCGGCGATCAAGAGCGCTGCCGAGCAGCCCGCCGCGCATCTGCGCCTGGTGTCCGACCGCGCGCCCGGCGCCGCGCCGGGCATCAAGCTGTCGGGCGTGTCGAAGACCTACCGGTCGCGCGACGGCGACGTGCCGTCGCTGCGGCCGCTCGACTTCACCATCAATGACGGCGAGTTCTTTGTCGTGGTCGGGCCCTCCGGCTGCGGCAAGTCCACGCTGCTGAAGATGATCTCGGGCCTGCTGCCGCCGACGACGGGGCAGGTGCTGGTGGACGGCGAGCCGGTGACGAAACCCCACGGCAATGTCGGCATCGTGTTCCAGAACGCCCTGCTGCTGCCGTGGCGCAATATCCTCTCCAACGTGATGCTGCCGATCGACATGAAGCGGCTCGCCCGGGACAAATATCTCGACCGCGCCAAGGGGTTGTTGAAGCTCGTCGGCCTCGAAGGCTTCGAGAAGAAGCTGCCCTGGCAGCTGTCCGGCGGCATGCAGCAGCGCGCCTCGATCTGCCGCGCGCTGGTGCACGATCCCAAGATCATGCTGATGGACGAGCCGTTCGGCGCGCTCGACGCCATGACGCGGGAACGGATGAATGTCGAACTGATGCGGATCCAGCGCGAGACCGGCAAGACGGTGCTGTTGATCACGCACTCGATTCCCGAAGCCGTGTTCCTCGCCGACCGCGTGCTCGTCATGACCGAGCGGCCCGGCGCGATCGCGGCGATCTACGACGTGCCGATGCCGCGGCCGCGTTCGCTCGAGACGATGTCCGATCCCGTCTTCACCGAACTGGTGCAGCGGATCCGCAAGCATTTCTTCACACAGGGATCGCTGGACTAACGCCCGAGCTTTCAATGCCGCTTCGCCTCGCTGTCAAAGATATCGCCTTCTTCGAACGGCCGCTGCCCTTCGTCCGGCCGTTCCGCTTCGGCGCGGTGACGATCAATGCGGCGACGCAGGTTTTCGTGCGGGTCGAGATCGAGGTCGAAGGCAAGGGCCGCGCCACCGGCGCCAGCGCCGAGATGCTTGCGCCGAAATGGTTCGACAAGCGGCCGCATCTGACCGAAGCCCAGTCGCTCGACGGACTTCGCCGCTCGCTGGCGATTGCACGCGAGTTCTATCTGGCGAACGGAGCCTTTGATACCGCGTTCGGCCTGCACGCCGCGTACATCGGTCCGCAGGTCGCGGCCTGCGCTGCGGAAGACATTCCGCAGCTTGCCGCGAGCTTTGGCCCGGCGGAGATCGACAAGGCGATCCTGGATGCGCTGCTGCGTGCGGCCGGCGCAAATGTCTTCGACGGCATGGCCGGCAATATCGCCGGAATCGACGGGCGGCTGACGCCCGATCTCGGCGATCCAGACATCGCGCGGTTCCTGTCCGCCCGCAAGCGCCTCGACCGTGTCGCCGTCAGGCATACGGTCGGGATGGATGACACGATCGAAGGCGAGGGCGGTGTTGCCGACGCAAACGAAAATGCCGGTGCACGCTATTTCAAGCTCAAGCTGAACGGCGATCCGGCGCATGACGCAGCGCGGCTGGCGCGGATCGGCGACGAGCTCGCCAAGCTGCCTTACGCCACCAAGATCACGCTCGATGCCAACGAGCAATACGCGGACCTTGCCGCGCTGAACGCGCTGGTCGACCGGCTCGACCATGACGAGGCACTCAAGCCGATCGCTGCAAACCTGCTCTATATCGAGCAACCGATGCCGCGTGACGTCACGAAAGCATCGCCGCTCGGGAAATTGGCCGGGCGCAACTTCATCATCGATGAGGCCGACGATTCCTATGACGCGTTCCCGCGGGCGCGGGCGCTCGGCTATCGCGGCATCTCGTCGAAATCGTGCAAGGGCATCTACAAATCGGTCGTCAATGCCGCCCGCGCGGCGGCGTGGAGCGCGGATGGCGACCGGTATTTCATCAGCGGTGAGGACCTGACCTGCCAGGCCGGCCTCGGTGTGCAGCAGGATCTTGCGCTCGGCGCGCTGATCGGCGTCACCCATGCCGAACGCAACGGACATCACTACGTCGACGGCTTTGCCGACACCCCGGCTGACGAAGCCGACGCCTTCCTCACCGCGCATCCCGATCTCTATACACGCGCGGGCGGCAAGGTCCGCCTCGCGATCCATGACGGCGATCTCCTGACCGGATCGATCGCCGCAGTACCGGGCTTTGCCAGTTCGATCCATCCGGACTGGTCCACCATGCAGCCGCTCAAGCGGCCAACACCACGCGTTTCGCAGGAGCAGACAGTATGACGACCAAACGCCTCGGCCTGATCATGAACGGCGTCACCGGCCGGATGGGGCTCAACCAGCATCTGATCCGCTCGATCGTCGCGATCCGCGAGCAGGGTGGCGTGTTGTTGTCGAATGGCGACCGCATCATGCCCGATCCGATCCTGGTCGGGCGCGACGCCGAGAAGGTCGGCGCATTGGCAAAGCGCTACGGCATCGAGCGCCACACCACCGATCTCGATCGCGCGCTGGCCGACAAGGACGATACCGTGTTCTTCGATGCCGCGACGACGCAGGCACGGCCCTCGCTGCTGACCAAGGCGATCAACGCCGGCAAACATGTCTATTGCGAGAAGCCGATCGCGACCAATCTCGAGGAAGCCGTCGCGGTCGTGAAGTTGGCCAATGCCAAGGGTCTCAAGCACGGCACCGTGCAGGACAAGTTGTTCCTGCCCGGCCTGAAGAAGCTCGCCTTCCTGCGTGACTCCGGCTTCTTCGGCCGCATGCTCTCGGTGCGCGGCGAGTTCGGCTATTGGGTGTTCGAGGGCGGCTGGCAGGAAGCGCAGCGGCCGTCGTGGAACTACCGCGCAGAGGATGGCGGCGGCATCATTCTGGATATGGTCTGCCACTGGCGCTACGTGCTCGACAATCTGTTCGGCGAGGTCGAGAGCGTGGTCTGCATCGGCACGACCGATATCCCAGAACGCTTTGACGAGAAGGGCAAGAAGTACCAGGCGACGGCCGATGATTCCGCCTACGCCACCTTCCGCCTGAAGGGCGGCGTGATCGCGCATATCAACATGAGTTGGGTGACGCGGGTCTACCGCGACGACCTCGTCACCTTCCAGGTCGACGGCACCCATGGCTCGGCCGTTGCCGGACTGACCGACTGCGTGATCCAGGCGCGCCAGGCGACGCCGCGGCCGGTGTGGAATCCGGACGAGAAGCGGATGCACGATTTCTATGCCGACTGGCAGAAGCTGCCCGAGAACGTCGTCTACGACAACGGCTTCAAGGAGCAGTGGGAGATGTTCATTCGCCACGTCTGCGAGGATGCGCCCTACAAATACACCTTGCTCGAAGGCGCCAAGGGCGTGCAGCTTGCCGAGTGCGCGCTGAAGAGCTGGAAGGAGCGGCGCTGGATCGACGTCGCACCGATCGCCGTCTGAGAGGGACCTTGCCATGAACAAGCCAGTCCTGCCGATGTCATCCCTTTCGCTGAAGCTGCCGACCGCCGATGGGGGCCTCGAGACCTATCGCCTGGCGGCGTCGCGGACCTTTCCGGCAAAGCTTGAGGGCACGCTCAACCGGGTGGCGTTCTCTGCGGCCCATGTGGTTGCCGATCCCCGCGCCGACGTCGATCCCTGGCTGACGGCTGCGATCGACTGGGACAAGACGATCGCATTCCGCGAGCACGTCTGGGACCTCGGCCTCGGCGTCGCCGAGGCGATGGATACCGCGCAGCGTGGCATGGGGCTGGACTGGGCGACCTCGCTCGAATTGATCCAGCGCTCGGTCAGGGCGGCGAAGGCCAGGGGCAATGCGCTGGTGTTCTCCGGCGCCGGGACTGATCATCTGGCGGTAGAAGACGCAAGGTCGATCGACGACGTCATCCGTGCCTATGAGGAGCAGATCGCGGCGGTGGAGAAGGCCGGTGGCCGCATCATCCTGATGGCCTCGCGCGCGCTGGCAAAGCTCGGCAGGACCGCGGACGATTACGCTGGGGTTTATGACCGCGTGCTGTCGCAGGTCCGCGAGCCCGTGATCATCCACTGGCTCGGCGACATGTTCGATCCGGCGCTGTCAGGCTATTGGGGCACGGCCGATCTCGACAGGGCGATGGATACGGCGGTCGCGATCATCAACGCCAATGCGGCCAAGGTCGATGGCGTCAAGGTCTCGCTGCTCGACAAGCAGCGCGAGATCGACATGCGGCGGCGGCTCGACCCACGGGTGAAGATGTACACCGGCGACGACTTCAACTACGCCGAACTGATCGCCGGCGACGACAAGGGATTTTCCCACGCGCTGCTCGGCATCTTCGATGCGATCGCGCCCGCGGCGTCCTACGCCCTGTCGCGGCTCGCGGCGGGCGACGAGGCCGGCTTCCACGACGTGCTCGGCCCGACGGTGCCGCTGTCGCGCCACATCTTCAAGGCGCCGACCCGCTTCTACAAGACCGGCATCGTGTTCATGGCCTACCTCAACGGCCACCAGGATCATTTCACGATGGTCGGCGGGCAGGAAAGCGCGCGCTCGACCCTGCATCTCGCCGAACTGTTCCGGCTCGCCGACCAGGCGGGGCTGCTAGCCGATCCGGAAGCAGCGACACGCCGGATGGCGACGATCCTTGCGAGCCGTGGCATAGACGCCTGATGCGCGATTTTTCCAGAGATCACCGCTGGCTGTCGCTGAACACGGCAACCGTCCGCAAGCAGGGCGATCTTCTCGCCATCATCGAGGCCTGCGCGCGGCTCGGCATCCGCGCCATCGATCCCTGGCGCGACCAGGTCGCTGCCGTCGGTCTCGACCGTGCCGTGCGCGCGGTGAAGGACGCGGGGCTCGATCTGTCGGGCTATTGCCGCGGCGGCATGTTCACGGCCGATAACGCGCATCGCAGCGCGGCACGCGACGACAACCGCCGCGCCGTTGACGAGGCCGTCGCGCTCGGTGCCTCCTGCATCGTGCTCGTCGTCGGCGGCCTGCCGCAATATTCTCGGCCCGGCAGCGCGATGTCCAAGGACATCGCCGCAGCGCGCAATCAGGTGCATGACGGCATCGCCGAGATGCTGGACTATGCGAAGCAGGCAAGACTGCCGCTCGCGATCGAGCCGCTGCATCCGGCCTATGCCGCCGACCGCGCCTGCGTGAACACCACGAAGCACGCGCTCGACCTCTGCGACGCGCTCGATCCCGGCCGCACTGGTGCGATCGGCGTCGCGCTCGACGTCTATCACATCTGGTGGGACCCGGAGCTGATGGCCCAGATCGCGCGCGCCGGCAGGGACCGGCTGCTCGCATTCCATGTCTGCGACTGGCTGGTGCCGACCAAGGACATTCTCAACGACCGTGGCATGATGGGTGACGGTGTCATCGATATCAAATCTGTGCGCGCGGCGGTCGAAGCGCAGGGCTTCGCCGGCTATTCGGAGATCGAGATATTCTCGAATGACTGGTGGGGCCGGCCGCTGGACGAGGTGCTGCAGACCTGCATCGAGCGGCACCGGACGGTGGTTTAGGTCGGACGGCGCAAAGCCGCCGTCAGGTCAAATCCTGTGTCAACACAGCGCCGATCTGTTCCAGCGCCCAATCGACCTGATCTCCCGTAATGACCAGCGGCGGGGCGACCCGGATGGTGTGGTCATGGGTGTCCTTGGCGAGGATGCCGTGCTCCCGCAGCAGCTCGCAATAGCGGCGCGCGGGACCGGCCTCGGGGTGAAGCTCGACCGCGAGCATCAGCCCGCGTCCACGCACCTCGCGAACCGTGTTGGCACGGATGCTGCGCAAGCCGTCGATGAAGCGCACGCCTTGCGCGGCCGCGTTCTCGATCATGCCTTCGTCGACCAGCACGCGCAGCGCCGCGCGCGCGACCGCGCAGGCGAGCGGATTGCCGCCGAAGGTCGAGCCGTGCTGGCCGGGCTTCAGCGTGCCGAGCACCTCGTTGTTGGAGAGCACCGCCGAGACCGGATAGAAACCGCCGGACAGCGCCTTGCCGAGCAGCGTCACGTCGGCCTCGATGCCCTCGTGCTGCTCCGCCAGCAGCTTGCCGGTGCGGCCAAGTCCGGTCTGGATCTCGTCGAGGATCAGCATCACGTCATTGCGGGTACAGAGCTCGCGGACCCCGGCGAAATAGCCTGCAGGGGGAATGATGACGCCGGCCTCGCCCTGGATCGGCTCGACCAGGAAGGCAACGGTGTTCGGCGTAATCGCGGCTTCCAGTGCCCTGGCGTTGCCGAACGGAATGACCTTGAAGCCCGGCGCAAACGGCCCGAAATGCACGCGGCTCGCCGGGTCGGTGCTGAAGCCGACAATCGCCAGGGTGCGTCCGTGGAAATTGTCGGCGCAGACGATGATCTCGGCCTGGTCATCGGGCACGCCCTTGACCTCGTAGCCCCATTTGCGCACCGACTTGATTGCGCTCTCCACTGCCTCCGCGCCGCTGTTCATCGGCAGCACCTTGTGGGAGCCGGTCAGATCGGCGAGCTGCTCGTAGAACAAGGCGAGCTGGTCATTGTGGAAGGCCCGCGAGGTCAGCGTCAGGCGGCCGGCCTGCTCGATCATCGCGGCGAGGATTTTCGGATGACAGTGGCCCTGATTGACCGCTGAATAGGCGGAGAGGCAATCGAGGTAGCGATTGCCGTCGGTATCCCAAACCCAGACGCCTTCGCCGCGCGTCAGCACGACGCCGAGCGGCGCGTAGTTGTGGGCGCCGAATTGCGCTTCCCTGGCGATGAAATCGGTGACTGGCGGACGCATGTTTCGTCACTCCAGCTGTGCGGTGCCGGCACCGGTGAGGTGTCGCGCGATCAAATTATAGCTGATTGGGGATCGGCCCGCGCGGCTTAAAGGATGACCGTGCACCAAATTTGATCGATCCTGTCAGCGTCGCTGCGCTACGAATCCCGATCGCGGTGCGCGATCTCGAGCGTGACCAGCCGGGCGAGCAGCGTCGCCGGGTAGAGCTGGCCGAAGATCGCCTCGACATTGCACAGGCTGCGCGCCATCGGATGCAATGGTGCGACGTCGCCGTAGCCGGTTGTCGTCAGCGTGGCGAAGGAGAAATAGATCAGCTGGCTTGCGAGCGACGGCCGGTCTTCGATCTTCATGCCGGCAAATGCGTCCGGGACCAGCGTGCCGATGAAGGTGTAGAGCGCCACGAAGATCACCGCGACCGTGAGATAGAACAGGATCGCGCCGATCACCCGGTGGTAGGTGACGCGCCCCGGCGCGAAGATCGCCCGCGCGACCGTCACTGCCATCGTGATGCCGACCAGAAGCCAGGAGCCGGCGAACAGATTGAGGTCGAGGATCGACGGCGAGTGCAGGCGCAGGATCGCGCCGGTCACGATCATCGCCAGAGCGACCAGCATGGTGACGACGGCGATCGCGCTGCCCGACATCACGAACACGCCGCCGACCAGGAAGATCGCGAGCAACAGCTCGAAAACCTGGAATTCGAACAGGCCGAGCGCCTGTAGCGGCGCGACCACGAACATCATGACCAGGAGCAGTCCGGTCAGCACCGTCAGCAGCGAATCGCCCCAGCGCTCGCGCAATTGCTCTGTCGTCATCGGATCACGCGCCGCGCCGGCATGGCACGCTGAGGAAGCCGCGGAACCGCACCCGGCCGCCGCGCACCGGCTCGCCGTCGAGCAGATAGTTCGGGAAGCGCTTGAGGAACCGCGAGATCGCGATGGCGCCTTCAAGGCGCGCCAGCGCCATGCCCGCGCATTGATGCGCGCCGGTGCCGAAGGCGAGATGGCGGTTCGGCGTGCGTGCGACGTCGAAGTTTTCCGGGTTGGGGAATTGCGCGGGATCGCGGTTGGCGGCGCCGATGCACAGCGTGACCAGCGTGCCGGCCGGCAGCTTGATGCCGCCGAGCTCGGTCTCCTCCACGATCATGCGGTTGCCGAGCTGGTTGGAGCTTTCGAAACGCAGCATCTCCTCGACCGCGGTCTTGATCAGCTCCGGCTGCGCGATCAGCCGCTGCTTCTCCCCAGGGTATTGGGTCAGCGTCACCAGACCGTTGCCGATCAGGTTGGTCGTGGTCTCGTGGCCGGCATTGAGCAGGAAGATGCAGTTGTGCAGCAGTTCCTTCGCGGTCAGCCGCTCGCCATTGTCCTCACCCTGGATCAATCGGGTCAGCACGTCGCGCTCGGGATTGCCCGGCCTGGCGCGGCGGCGTTCGACCAGGGTTTCGAGATAGGCGAGGAAATCCTTCACCGCGGCGTTGCCGCGGTCGAACGCGTCCTTGCCGATCACCGGCTCCAGCGCACCCAGGATCGCCAGCGACCAGTCGCGCAGCGGTTCGCGCTCCTCGTGCGGCACGTCGAGCAGGTTGCCGATCACCTCGACCGGAATCGCCGAGGCGAAATCCTCGATCAACTCAAAGCGCTCCTTGGCTGCGATCCGGTCGAGCAGGCTGTCGACCAGCGCGATCAGGTCCGGCTCCATGCCGGCGATTGCCCGCGGCGACAAGGCGCCCATGATCAAGCGCCGCACGCGGGTGTGCGCCGGCGGATCGTTGAAGACGAGGCTGGTCGTGTGGTGTTCGTAGAGCAGCGAGTCGCGGTATTTCGGCAGAAACTCCGTCTTCTTGTCGGAGGAGAACGTCCTGGTGTTCTTGTAGGCGGCGATCAGGTCGTCGTAGCGGGTGAGGAAATAGCAGCCGTTCGGCAGGCGCTTGACCGGCGCGTGCTCGCGTAGCGCGCGATAGGTCGGGTAGGGGTCGGCGTAGAACTTCGGGGTCAGCCTTTCCAGGTCGAAACCGTCAGCCAGCTCGCGCGCGTGCCCGTCCATGGCGAATCCAACCTAATTAGTTTCATTTGCAACTATCGTAGGCCGCGGCCGGGCGCGGCGCAACACAATATGAAAGTATCGGGAACGGCGCGACGCCCTCGGCGTGGTGCGAATATATCGCAGAGCCATATGCGGTTTTGCGCTTTGATGAAGCGCGCGTGCCCCTCTACAGTCGCGGCCAAACAAGAGAGAGCCGGAAACGCCGATGCATGCCCGTGCCGACACCGCGGTCTCCTGGCCCGAGGAGATCTTTTCGATATTGCAGCGCTTCGAGGTGCGCCAGGTGCCCTACGTGCCGGACGCCGGGCATTCGGAGCTGATCGAGCGGGTGCTGGGGTCGTCATCGATGCGCGGCATTGCACTGACCACAGAGGAGGAGGGCGTGGCGCTGCTCGCGGGCGCCTGGGCCGGCGGCCAGCGCGGCGTGCTGCTGATGCAGTCGAGCGGGGTCGGCAATTGCATCAACATGCTGTCGCTGGTGCAGATCTTCCGCTTGCCGTTCCTCACGCTGGTGACGATGCGCGGCGAATGGGGCGAGTTCAATCCCTGGCAGGTGCCGATGGGCTCGAACACGCAGGGCATTCTCGAATTGTCGGGGATCAAGGTGTTGCGTGCAGCGCATCCCGGTGAGGTTCGCGAGGTCGTCGAGGCCGGCGCGGCGCAGGCCTACAACGCCTGCACGCCAACCGCCGTCCTGCTGTCGCAGCGGCTGATCGGGGCAAAGGTCTTCACCAAATGAGCAAAGCCAATCGCCTCGACCGCCGCGCGGTGGTTGCCGAACTGCTCAGGGATCGCAAGGGCGCCTTCGCCGTCGGCGGCCTCGGTGCCTCGACCTATGACATCGCCGCGGCCGGCGACCATGACCGCAACTTCTATCTCTGGGGTGGCATGGGCGGCGCCGTGATGATCGGGCTCGGCCTGGCGCTGGCGCAGCCGACGCTGCCGGTCGTCGTGATCACCGGCGACGGCGAGATGCTGATGGGGATGGGGAGCCTTGCGACCGTCGCGCTGCAGCAGCCGAAAAACCTCTCGATCATCGTGCTCGACAACGAGGCCTACGGCGAGACCGGTGGCCAGGCGAGCCACACCGGGGGAACCGCCGACCTTGTGGGTGTTGCCAAAGCCTGCGGAATCGGAGATAGCCGCTCGATCAGCACGATGGCCGAGGTTGAGACTTTTGCCTCGTCTTTGCAAGATGTTACAGCGGGGCCGCGGTTCGCGAGCGCGAAGATCGACGGGGCCAATCTGGAACGCGTGCTGTCCAGCCGCGACGGCACCTACATCGTCAACCGCATCCGCGGGTCGATCGGACACAGTCCAATTTAAAGTAGCTTTCGCGGTGCAATAGAACCTTGACTTTTGGTAAAGTGAGTGATTACTCACGACCCAAATGTCTACCTTACGCATGACGAGTGACTTGCGGCGTCAGTTGATCCTGAGCGCTGCAAAGCGGTGCTTCGCCCGGAACGGCTTTGCCGGCACCACGACGAAAAGCGTGGCGGCTGCGGCTGCCATTTCGGAAGGGCTATTGTTCAAGCACTTCCCGTCGAAGGCTGCGCTCTACGCCGAAATCCTTGCCGAGGAGTGCGAGGCGGACCCTGATCTCGCGCATCTGCTCGGCCAGGAGCCTTCGACCGCGACGCTGGTCGAACTGGTGCAAGGCATGGTCGGTCACTTCATGCAACTGCGCGATGCGCCGGACCAGGAAGAGGCGCAGCGGATGCGGCTGATGGTGACGAGCCATCTCGACGACGGCGAGTTTGCGCGCCTGCTGTACGACAAGGTCGGCAAGCTGATCGGTCCAACCTTCGCCGCCTCGCTCGACCGGGCGATCGCCGCCGGCGAGGCCACGCGGATCGGCGACGAGCCGCTCAACCTGTTCTGGTTTGCGCACCATACCGTGCTCATGGGGGCGCTGACGCAGCTGCCTGCGACACCTTGTCTCCCCTATGGTGATGCTGCAGCGGCCGAGCAGCAGCTTTGCCAGTTCATTCTTCGCGGCATCGGACTTACCGAAGCCGCAATCTCAACTCATTTGAGCCGCCAGCCGTCGCCGAGCGCAGGACCGTCGGTAACTGCAGAAAGTGCATGACATGAATATCCAGACCGAAAGCCATATCTCGGGTCAACCGATCAAGGAGAAGCAAGCCAAGCGTCCCGTCCGTTTGGTGCGCTGGTTCATCATCGTAGGCCTGTTGCTGGCCCTGCTGGTCGGCGCGCTGGTCGGCTTCAACGCCTTCCGCAGCCACATGATCGCGCAGTTCTTCGCCAACAATAAGCCGCCGCCGTCGAACGTCACGGCTGCCGAGGCTAAGACCGAAGTGATTCCGAACCTCTTGACTGCCGTCGGCGATCTCGTCGCCGTGCACCAGGTCAACGTCACGACCGACGTGCCGGGCCGCATCACCGAGATCCTGTTCACCGCCGGCAGCCATGTGAAGGCGGGCACGCCGCTGGTGCAGCTGTTCGACGCGCCGGAACAGGGCGACCTCGCCAGCTTCAAGGCGCAGGCAACCGTCGGCGAGCAGCAACTCGATCGCGCCAAGCAGCTTGCGTCGCGCCAGTTCGGGCCGCAGTCGACCGTCGATACCGCGCAGGCGACCTACGACCAGGCCAAGGCGGGTATCGCCAAGACCGAGGCGCTGATCTCGCAGAAGCTGGTGCGCGCGCCGTTCGAAGGCGATCTCGGCGTTCGCCAGGTCGAAGTCGGCCAGTATCTGACGGCCGGCACGCAGATCGTATCGCTGACCGATTTGTCGGTGCTGTATGCCAACATGACCGTGACCGAGAAGCAGAGCTCGCAGATCAAGGTCGGTCAGATCGTGCGGATCGCGGTCGACGCCTATCCGGGTCGCACCTTCGACGGCAAGATCACCACCATCGAGCCGCAGATCGCGACCGATACCCGCAACATCCGAGTGCAGGCGACGATCCAGAATCCGGACAGCATCCTCAAGCCCGGCATGTTCGCGACCGCCACCATCGTGCTGCCCGAGAAGCCGCCGGTCGTGACGATTCCGGAAACCGCGGTCGACTACACGCTGTACGGCGACTCCGTGTTCCTGATCACCGAGAAGAAGGGCGAGGACGGCAAGACCACCCTGACCGCCGAGCGTACCTTCGTGAAGACCGGCAACCGTGTCGAGGGCCGGGTCGAGATCCTCAAGGGCCTGAAGGCCGGTGACAAGGTCGTGGCCGTCGGCCAGATCAAGCTGCAGTCCGGCATGGCGGTCGCGATCTCGACCGACCCGGCGCCGCCGGTGCCGGCCGAGCCGCCGCGCTACTAATACCGATCATCTGAACTCGGAGGGCCCGATGGCCCTCCGCCACTTGCGCCGGGAAACCGGCAGACAACACGAATCGAGTTGGCGATGGCCTTCACTGATATTTTCATCAAGCGCCCGGTGCTGTCGGTCGTCGTCAGCCTGCTGATCCTCTTGATCGGCTTGCGCGCGGCGATGGTGCTGCCGATCCGGCAATATCCGAACCTGTCGAACACCGTGGTGACGATCACGACGTCGTATCCCGGCGCGTCGCCCGAACTGATCAACGGTTTCATCACCACGCCGATCGAGCAGGCGGTCGCTTCGGCCGAGGGCGTCGACTACATGACGTCGAACTCGGTGCTCGGCACCTCGACGATCCAGGTCTACGTCAAGCTCAATCACGATCCGAACCAGGCGCTCACCGAGGTGCTCGCCAAGGTCAATTCGGTCAAATACCTGATCCCGAAGGAAGCCTTCGACCCGGTCGTGACCAAGGCGACCGGTGACACCATCGCCGTGATGTATCTCGGCTTCTCCAGCGAGGAGCTGACCGGATCGGCGATCTCGGACTATCTGACCCGCGTCGTGCAGCCGGTGCTCTCGACGGTCGACGGCGTCGCGTCGGCCGACATCCTCGGCGGCCAGACCTTCGCGATGCGCGTCTGGCTCGATCCGACCCGGATGGCCGGACGCGGCGTCTCGCCCAACGACGTTGCGGCCGCGATCGCCGCCAACAACTTCCAGGCGGCCGCCGGCCAGACCAAGGGCTTCTTCATCGTCTCCAACGTCTCGGCCAACACCGACCTTCAGAACATCGATCAGTTCAAGCGCATGATCGTGAAGGCGAAGGACGGCGGCTTCGTGCGCATCGAGGACATCGCGACGGTGGAGCTCGCGGCGCAGTCGACCGACGCCAGCGTCGCCTTCAACGGCGAGCATGCGATCTTCATCGGCATCAAGGCGACGCCGCAGGGCAACCCGCTGACCCTGGTCAAGGGCGTGCGCGCATTGTTCCCCGACATGGAGCGCAACCTGCCGCCGTCGATGAAGATGAAGGTGGCCTACGACTCCACCAAGTTCATCCAATCGTCGATCGACGAGGTCGAGAAGACGCTGACTGAAGCGGTCCTGATCGTCGTCGTCGTGATCTTCCTGTTCCTGGCTTCGCTGCGGTCGGTGATCATTCCCGTCGTCACCATTCCGCTGTCGCTGATCGGCGTCTGCATCCTGATGCTGGCGGCAGGTTTCAGCTTCAACCTGCTGACGCTGCTGGCGATGGTGCTCGCGATCGGTCTCGTGGTCGACGACGCCATCGTGGTGGTGGAGAACATCCATCGACATCTCGAGGAGGGCCTGCCACCCGTGCAGGCATCACTGAAAGGTGCGCGCGAGATCGTGGGCCCGGTCGTCTCCATGACGATCACGCTGGCGGCGGTGTACGCGCCGATCGGCTTCCTCGGCGGCGTGACCGGCACGCTGTTCCGCGAATTCGCCTTCACGCTGGCCGGCTCGGTGATCGTGTCGGGCGTGATCGCGCTGACGCTGTCGCCGATGATGTGCTCGGTGTTCCTCAAGAGCGCGGAGGAGGGGCGTTTCGCCAAGCTGGTCAACCGCGTGTTCGGCGCGCTGACGCGTGCCTATGGCCGCCAGCTCGACCGTTCGCTCGACTACCGTCCGATCACGGCGCTGTTCGCCGTCACCATCCTCGGCCTGGTCGGCTTCCTCTACATGCACATCCAGAAGGAGCTGGCGCCGCAGGAAGACCAGGGCATCGTGTTCGCGGTGACCAAGGCGCCGAAATACGCCAACATCGACTACATCGACTTCTACGGCGACAAAATGGACAAGGAGTTCCAGAAGTTTCCCGAGACCGACCTGCGGTTCATCCTGAACGGCATCACCGGTCCGCAGGGCGGCTTCGCCGGCATGCTTCTCAAGCCCTGGGATGAGCGCAAGCGCTCGGCCCAGACGCTGCAGCCGCTGGTGCAGAACGAGCTGTCGAAGATCGAAGGCGTCAGCGCATTCGCGTTCAGCCTGCCGCCGCTGCCCGGCGGACCCGGCGGTCTGCCGGTGCAGATGGTGATTTCGTCGACCGCCGGCTTCCAGCAGGTGTTCGACCAGATGAACAAGCTGAAGGAAGCCGCGCGCAAGAGCGGCCTGTTCATCGTCACCGACAGCGACCTCGACTTCAACCAGCCGGTGGTTCGGGTGAAGGTCGATCGCTCCAAGGCGAGTGACCTCGGCATCACCATGCAGTCGATCGGCGGCGCGCTGGCGACGCTGCTCGGCGGCAACTACGTCAACCGCTTCAACCTCGAAGGTCGCTCGTATCAGGTGATCCCGCAGGTGCCGCGCGCCAACCGGCTCGCGCCTGAATCGTTCGACAACTACTACGTCCCGACCGCGACCGGGCAGCTGGTGCGGCTGTCGACGGTGGTGACCGTCGAGACCGGCGTCGATCCGAACGCGCTGACCCACTACAACCAGCTCAACTCGTCGACCTTCCAGGCCGTGCCGATGCCCGGCGTCTCGATGGGCCAGGCGGTGGACTTCCTGCAGGGTGAAGCCAAGAAGCTGCCGTCCGGCTTCACATTCGACTTCCTGGCCGACTCCCGGCAATACGTCCACGAAGGCAACCAGCTGCTGGTCACCTTCGCGTTCGCCATCATCATCATCTTCCTGGTGCTGGCGGCGCAGTTCGAGAGCCTGCGCGATCCGTTCGTGATCATGATCTCGGTGCCGATGGCGATCGTCGGCGCCTTGATCCCGCTGTTCTTCGGTGTCGCCACCATGAACATCTACACCCAGGTGGGCCTGTTGACGCTGGTCGGACTGATCACCAAGCACGGCATCCTGATGGTGGAGTTCGCCAACGAGCTGCAGCTCAACGAGGGGCTCGACCGTCGCTCGGCGATCGAGATGTCGGCCCGGATTCGTCTGCGTCCGATCCTGATGACGACGGCGGCGATGGTCACCGGCTTGCTGCCGTTGCTCACCGCCTCGGGCGCCGGCGCGGCCAGCCGGTTCTCGATCGGGCTCGTCGTCGTCACCGGCATGACGATCGGCACGCTGTTCACCCTGTTTGTGCTGCCGATGGTCTACACCGTGATCGCAACCGACCACCAGGCCGCGGCCCGTTCGGAGCGCGCCAAGCAGATCGCCGACTACGAACTGGAAGGCCGCGGCGGCGCATTGAAACCAACCTGAGCCCTCCAGGCTCATGCTCGCAGGAAGGGCGGCACTGGCGAAAGCCACTGCCGCCTTTTCTTTGTCCCGTGGTGGCTGAACCGCGAGACCGGTTCGCTCGAAAACGCTATGCTCGCCTCACAAGATCTGGAGGAAACAGGCATGGCGAGCGAATTCGCGGCAGGCAATTACCGGTTCATACCGGCCGTGTTCCAATATTCCAGCGGCGCGCAGGCGAACGCCGGCTATGAGATCGAGCGGGTGCGCTTCGATCGGCTGGTGCCGCTTGCGGAAGGCTTTGCGCGGATCGCGGCCTACATCAAGGACGCCGGCCGGCCGCTGACGTCGTTCTGCGCCTGCGAATTGCGCTCGCCAGCCGCCTTCACCGAGGACGGCTTCCGCGCCTTCAACCAGCACTACGTCAAGACGCTCGCGGAATGGGGCCTGTTCGACGACACCATCAATCCGGTCGCGCGCAGCAACGTCTGTCCAGAGATTGATCCGCCGGCCGAGCCGTCGTTCCATGCATTCTCGTTCACGCGGGCGAGCACGACCACATCGCCGTCCTTCGTGATCGCGGGCGGCGCCGAGGCCCGCGGAGGTCCCGGCAGCTATCCCGAGCGCATCGTTTGTTACCGCGATCTCAGCCCCGGCGCGTGGCGGGAGAAGGTCCGCTTCACGGTAGGTGAGATGGAGCGGCGTCTGGCGGAGTTCAGCTTCGGCTGGCAGGACACGACGGCGGTGCAGGCCTATACGGTGCACGATTTCCATCCGGTCATCGTCGATGAGCTGGTCCGCCGCGGCGCGACGCGATCCGGCTTGGCCTGGCACTTTTGCCGCCCGCCGGTGGTCGATCTCGAATACGAGATGGATTGCCGCCGGGTGCTGCGGGAGGTGGTTATTTAACTGAAGAGCTTAGGGTGCGCACGCTATCAGTCCCGTCATCTTTCGAGGCTCGCTCCGCTCACGCCTCTGGATGACGGGGACGGATGGAGCGCGCTCAGCTTGAGTCACCGCGATTTCGGGTCCAGCGCGTCGCGCAGGCCGTCGCCGACCAGATTGAATGACAGCACGACGAGGAAGATTGCAAGTCCGGGCCAGATCGCCATCCACGGCGCGCTGGTCAGGAAGCGTTGCGCGGCGTTGAGCATGCTGCCCCAGGATGGCGCCGGCGGCTGCTGGCCGAGGCCGAGGAAGGACAGTGCGGCCTCGGCGATGATCGCGGCCGCGATCGACAACGTGGCCTGCACCAGCAGCGCTGGCAGGATGTTGGGGAGGATGTGGACCAGCGCGATGCGCCAGCGCGGATTGCCCATCGCGCGCGCGGCCTCGACATAGTCCTCGACCTTGACGCTCATCACCTGGCCGCGGGTCAGGCGGATGAAGATCGGGGTCGCCGAGACGCCGATCGCGATCATCGCATTGCCGAGGCTCGGCCCGAGGAAGGCGGCGAGCGCGATCGCCAGGATCAGGAATGGGCAGGCCAGCATCGCATCGGTGATGCGGCTGATCAACGCGTCGATGAAGCCGCCGCGATAGCCGGCGACGAGGCCGAGCGGCACGCCGATCGCAAGCGCGATGCTGACCGAGATCAGGCCGGCGAGCAGCGAAGCGCGGGCGCCGAACACGACGCGGGCGAGCACGTCGCGGCCGAGTTCGTCGGTGCCGAACCAGTGCTGCGCCGACGGCGCCTTGCGCACCAGCGACCAGCTCGCCGCGATCGGATCATAGGGCACGATCATCGGCGCGAACACGGCGAGCAGGATGAAGATCGCGATCACGGCGAGGCCGAGCATCGCGCCCTTGTGCCTGACGAGCCGCCGCCAGGCACGCCGCGCCGGGCTTTCCAGCGTTTCGGTGGCGGCAAGCGCAGCTGAAGTCCCGAGCGCTGTGTCCGTCATGCGATCAGCCCCGCAGCCGCGGATTGACGAGGATATAGGCGATGTCGGCGATCAGATTGAGCGTGATGTAGATCGTCGCCGTGGTCAGCACCACGCCTTGGACTACGGCGTAATCGCGGTTGAACACGGCGTCGACGATCAGCTTGCCGAAGCCGGGGATCGAGAAGATCTGCTCGGTGAGCACCGCGCCCGACAGCAGCGTGCCGAGCTCGAGCGCGCCGAGCGTGATGATCGGCGTCAGCGCGTTGCGCATCGCATGCTTGAGGATCACGGTACGCTCCGACAGGCCCTTGGCGCGCGCGGTGCGGACATAGTCGCTCTCCAGCACCTGCAGCATGGCGCTTCGTGTGTGCCGCATCAGGATCGCGGCGATCGCATTGCCGAGCACGAAGGCCGGCATGATCGACGCAGCGAGGCTGGCGCGCCAGTTCTCGGCGGGCGGCACGTAGCCGGAGGCCGGCAGCCAGCCGAGCTCGACGGAGAACAGGAAGATCAGCATGATGCCGAGCCAGAAATTCGGCGTCGAGATGCCCCACAGTGCGAACAGGTTGGCGCCGTAATCCCAGGCGGTGCCCTTCTTCACCGCGGAGATGATGCCGGCGGGGATCCCGATCAGGAATGCGATGACGATGGCCATACCGGCGATCTGCATCGTCACCGGCAATTTCTGTGCGATCAGGGCGAGCACCGGCATCTTGCTGCGCAGCGACTCGCCGAAGTCGCCCATGAGCACGCCCTTGACCCAATAGGCGTATTGCAACGGAATCGGTTGATCGAGATGGTACTGGGCGCGGATTTGCGCGATCACGGCCGGATCGCGCTCCTCGCCGGCCATCACGAGCGCCGGATCGCCGGGCAGCAAATGTTGCAGCGAGAAGATCAGGAGCGAGACGAAGAACAGCGTCGGGATCAGCTGAGCCAGCCGCTTGGCGAGGAAGTTCAGCATCGTCGGCCCCGCGTATCCTGCGCCGCGGCGATCATTTCAATTTCAGCCCGACCACGCGCACCAATCCATCCGGCATCTGCCGGTAACCCTCGACCTTGCCGGAGTGCGCGATCAGCAGCGTGCGATGATAGAGATAGATGATCGGCTCGTCGTTGAGCACGATCCTGGTCATCTTCTCGTAGATCGCCTTGCGCTGGGCGGGATCGTTGATCAGCCGCGCATCTTCCATCAACTTGTCCGCTTCCGCATTGGAATAGCCGCCGTCGTTCTGCGGCGCCTTGGTGTGCAGGAAGACATAGGAATTGCCATCAGGATCGATCCGGCCGCTCCAGTTGATCTGAAACACCTGAAATTCGCCGGCCTGGGCTTGCTTGAAGGTCGTCGCAAATTCGACCACGCGGATCTTGATGTCAAAGCCTGCTTCGGCCGCCATCGACTGCACGACCTGGGCCACGGCTTCGTTCTCGGCCCCTTTGGGGACCATGTAGTCGATGGAGACGGGCAGTGTGACACCGGCCTCCTTCAGCAGTGCCTTGGCCTTGGCAACATCGCGTCCGCGAACCGGGAACGCCTTCTGATAGTAAGGATGCGTCGGGCTGACCCATTGATTGCCCGCCGTGAACTCGCCGTTGAACACGACCTGGTTGAGCGCCTCGCGGTCAATCGACAGATCGAGCGCCTGGCGCACCTTTTCCGATTGGCTGAGTGGCCCCTTGTTCTTGTCGTTGCCGATGTTGATCGTGAGGCCGAGATAGCCGAGTTCAGGTGCGGTCGACAGCACGAGCCGCTTGTCGGCGCGGACGTCCTTGATGTCGGTGGCGAGCACGCGCTCGATCAGATCGAGCCCGCCGGATTTCAGGTTCGCGAGCCGCACCGTGGCATCGACGATCGGAAGGAACACGATGCGATCGATGAAAACGTTGTCCTTGTTCCAGTAATCCTGGAATTTCTCGAACACCATGCGATCCTGCTGCACGCGTTCGACGAACTTGTAGGGTCCGGCGCAAACCGGATGCAGGCCGAACTTGTCGCCTGCTTCCTTCACGGCCTTCGGCGAGACCATCATGCCGGCGCGGTCGGTCAATTGGGCGATCAGCGGCGAGTAGGGCGTCTTGAGCACCAGCTTGATGGTCAGGGGATCGACGACGTCGACATGGTCGAGCGCGGCCAATTCCGGTTTGCGAAACGAGGTCGGCAGCGTGAGGTGGCGCTCCAGCGAGAACTTGGCGGCTTCGGCGTCGAACGGTTCACCGTCGTGGAACTTGACGCCCGGCCGGAGCTTGATCGTCATCTCCTTGCCGTCGGACGAATTCTCGTATGATAGCGCGAGCTGAGGAACGATGTTCAGCTTCTCGTCGATGTCGAACAGCTTGTCGCAGAAGGCCGAAAAGACGATGCGGCCGACATAGGTGCGTCCGACTGAGGGATCGAGGATGTCGGGGTCCTCGGCGAGCCCGATGCGAAGCGTCGTTTCGGCACGCGCGCTCGTTCCGCACCAGGTCACGAGGGCCGCCATCAGGACCGCCAAGCGCCAAAATCTCATCGCCAACCCCTTATTCCCTACGCCTGTGTTCCCTTACGAAATAACCCCGGTCCGCCCCGAGGCTTCCGCCGTATTGAACGCCGCCACCAGCTTTTCCAGTGTCGGCGAGAACCCGCCGTCGGACGGCACGATTGCCTCCGCGCCGGGCAGCTCGCCCGTCCGGTGACAGGCCGTTGCATATCCGGTGCCATCTTCGCGCAACGGCGGCACTTCGCTGCGGCAGCGCGCGATCACATAGGGACAGCGGGTATGGAAGCGGCAGCCGGAGGGTGGATTGAGCGCGCTCGGCAGCTCGCCCTCCAGCACGATTCGGCTACGCTTGGCGCGCGGCTTCGGCACCGGGATCGCCGACAACAGCGCGCGGCTGTAGGGATGCCGCGGGGCGGCAAACAGCGCCTGGGCATCCGCGGTCTCGACGATGGTGCCGAGGTTCATCACGGCGACGCGGTCGGCGATGTGCTTGACCACGGCCAGATCGTGCGACACGAAGATGTAGGCGAGCTTCAGACGATCCTGCAGGTCGCGCAGCAGATTGAGGATCTGCGAGCGGATCGAGACATCGAGCGCAGACACCGGCTCGTCGCAGATGATCAGCTTCGGCTCGACCGCGAGTGCGCGGGCGATCGCGATGCGCTGGCGCTGGCCGCCGGAGAATTCGTGCGGATAGCGGCGCGCGAAGCGCGGCTCGAGCCCGACCAGCCGCAGCAGCTCATCGACACGTTCGCGGCGACGCGCCGCCGGGACGAGATTGTGCAGCGCCAGCGGCTCGGTCAGGATCTGGCTCACCGTCATGCGCGGGTTGAGCGAGGCGTAGGGGTCCTGGAAGATCAGCTGTGCATCGCGGCGGAATGCGCGCAACTGCTCGGCATTGAGCGTGCCGAGGTCGCGGCCTTCGAAGCGGATACGCCCGGCGTCCGGCTCGATCAGCCGCAGCACCAGCCGGCTGACGGTGGATTTGCCGCAGCCGGATTCGCCGACCAGGGCCAGCGTCTTGCCGGCCTCGACCGTGAAGCTGACGCCGTCGACCGCCTTCACATGCGCGGTCGGCCGTCCGAACACCGAGCGTTCGGCGACGAAATGCTTCACCAGCCCGTCGACCTCGAGCAGCGCGGTCATGACACCAGCCGTTCCAGCGGCGCACGGATGCAGCGCGAGGCGTGGGTTGCGCTCAGCATCGCGAGTGGCGGCGGCGAGCTTGTGCAGGCGTTCTCGACGAACGGACAGCGCGCGGCGAAACGGCAGCCGGCGGGCGGGCTCGCCATGTTCGGCACCATCCCCTCGATGGTGGCGAGATGGCTGGTACGGCGATCGAGCCGCGGGATCGAGCCGAGCAGGCCGACCGTGTACGGGTGCTGCGGATTGGCAAACAACTCATCGACCGGGGCGCGCTCGACGATCTCGCCGGCATACATCACCGCGACCTCGTCGCAGACCTCGGCGACGACGCCGAGGTCGTGGGTGATCAGGATGATCGCAGCCCCGCTCGCGGCCTTCAGCTCGCGCATCAGATCGAGAATCTGCGCCTGCAAGGTGACGTCGAGCGCGGTGGTCGGCTCATCGGCGATCAACAGCTGTGGATCGCAGGCCAGCGCCATCGCGATCATCACGCGCTGGCGCATGCCGCCGGACAGCTTGTGCGGATACTCGTCGATGCGCTTCTCGGGCGAGGGGATGTGGACCCGGCGCAGCAGTTCGATGGTGCGCTCGCGCGCCGCGCGCCGGGAGCCGCCGCGGTGGCGCAAAATCGTCTCTGTGATCTGGTCGCCGATGGTGAAGCTCGGGTTGAGCGAGGTCATCGGCTCCTGGAAGATCATCGCGAGCCGGTTGCCGCGCAGGTCGCGCAGCGTCGCATCCGGCACGTCGAGCAGGTCGAAGCCGTCGAAGCGGATCGCGCCGGTGACCGCAGCAGACTGCTTCGGCAGCAGCCCCATGATCGCGAGCGAGGTCACGCTCTTGCCGCAACCGGATTCGCCGACCAGGCCGAGCGTCGCGCCGTTGGCGACGGAAAGATCGACGCTGTCGACGGCATGCGTGACGCGGCCGTCGTCGCCCTGGAAAGTGACGCGCAGGCCCTCGATTTCGATCAGCGGGCCGGTGGTCATTCGCGGCTCGCGGATGCCGCGGCGATTGCGGCGTTGATCGCCGCGCGGTCGCTGGTTCCGGAAGGGTTACCGCGGGTCGGCATGAAGGTTCGGAACGGCACCCAGTGCTCGCGGCTGACCGCTTCCAGCCGTTGCAGCTCGCGCAATGGATCGGTGTGGTCGTCGACCCGGAGGTCGAGCAAGGGCCATTCCTCAGTGCCGTGGATCAGAAGGGCCGCCGACTGCTTGCCGCGCTTGTCGCCGCCGGCCGCCTCGCCGGCGAACATCGCCTTGATCAGCCGTTCCGAGAACGGGAGGCCTTCATTTGCGGCATAGACGCGCGCGGTCTCATCGAGCACCGCGGGTCCGGCCAGCATGTTGCCCGCGATCGAGAAGCCGTCGCCCGCGATATGGCCGAACCAATCGACGCAATCCTTGCCGGAATGCGCGGCGATGCGGCCCTTGCTGTCCATGACATGCACCTGCCGGCTCTCGCGGCCGCCGTCGGGTGCGAGCAGCGCCGCGATCATGTCATGCGGGCTCTTTCCCTCGCGCAGCAGCGCGAGGCCGTCGATGCCGTAATAAGGATTGACCAGCGCCTGTGTCGCGATGGCGCCGATCCTGGGTGCAATGTGCGGCACCAGCGCGCCGACCGCGAAGAACCGCGTCGCGACGGCGATGCCGAGCTGGCCGGTGGCGCTGTCGCGGGCGATGATCGACCAGGTCATCTGAAACCTCTAGCGGCCCGCAGCGTAACCCTGCATGCCGCGCGGGTTGGCGGCGGCACGGCGGCGGGGGCCGACCTTCGAGGCCGCGGTGAGGCGGCCTTCCGACCAATCGGGGCCGATCTCCACCACGTGGCCGCGGCGTTTCAATTCATCGATGGTCGATTTCGGAACGCGATTTTCCAGCACCAGCACGCCGGGGCGCGATGTGCGCGGCCAGAACGAGATTGGGAAATGCTCGGAGTGCCAGGCCGGCGCGTCGATCGCCTCCTGCAGATTCAGCTTCGCATGGACGTGGCGCAGGAAGAATTGCGTGATCCACTGATCCTGCTGGTCGCCGCCCGGCGAGCCCCAGGAGAGATACGGCTCGCCGTCGCGCAGCGCCATGGTCGGCGACAGCGTGGTGCGCGGCCGCTTGCCCGGCGCCAGCGAGGCCGGGTGGTTCTCCTCCAGCCAGAACATCTGGGCGCGGCTGCCGAGGCAGAAGCCGATCTCGGGAATGACAGGCGAGGATTGCAGCCAGCCGCCGGACGGCGTCGCCGAGATCATGTTGCCGGCCTTGTCGATGATGTCGAAATGCACGGTGTCGCCGCGCACCTCGCCGAACCGGCCGACCGTCGGCTCGCCGGCGCCCATGGCGCCGACCGCCTCGCGATGCCCTTCGGCGCGGCGCAGCTTCACGACGCCGCCGAAACCTGCGACCGAGCCGGGGCGGAAGTCGAGCGAGGCCTTGTCCTTCGAGATCAGCTTGCGCCGCTCGTTGTTATAGGCATCGGACAGCAGCGTCTCGATCGGGATATCGGTGAACTTGGGATCGCCATAGAACGTCTCGCGATCGGCATAAGCGAGCTTGGCGGCTTCGATCTGCAAATGGATGAAGTCGGGGCCTGCGGGGTCGAGCCCGTCGAGCTCAAAGCCCTTCAACAGCGCGAGCTGCTGCAGCATCACCGGACCCTGGCTCCAGACCCCGGCCTTCTGCACGGTGTAGCGGCCGTAATCATAGGTCAGCGGCGCCTCGATGGTGGGCTGCCATCGCGCCATGTCGTCGGCCGACAGCACGCCGCGATGTGGCGCGCCGGAGACGTCCATCACCTCCTGGGTGCGGCAGAACTTGTCGATCGCCTCGGCGACGAAGCCCTTGGACCAGGCCTGCCGGGCGCGCTCGATCTGCGCCACGCGATCGCCGCCGGCGCTCTCCGCCTCGGTCAGGATGCGCGCATAAGTCTCCGCAAGCTTCTTGTTGGTGAAGAGCGTGCCGGGCTTCGGCACCTCGCCATTGGGCAGATAGACGTCGGCCGATGTGGTCCAGTATTTCCGGAACAGCTGCTCGACGGTCTTGATGGTCGCTGACGCACGCTCGACCAGCGGATGGCCGTCGCGGGCATAAAAGATCGCGGGCTCCAGCACGTCGCGCAGCTTCAGCGTGCCGTAGTCGCGCAGCAGCAGCATCCAGGTTTCGAACGTACCGGGCACGCAGGCGGCGAGCAGACCGGTGCCGGGCACCATCTCGAGGCCCTCGCTACGGTAGTGGGCAATCGTTGCCTTCGCCGGCGCCGGGCCCTGGCCGCAGATCACCTCGCTCTTGCCGCGCTTGACGTCGTGCACGATGATCGGAACGTCGCCGCCGGGGCCGTTCAGATGCGGCTCGACCACCTGCAGCGTGAAGGCGGCTGCAACGCCGGCGTCAAAGGCGTTGCCGCCTTTTTCCAGCGTCGCCATGCCGACCGCTGTGGCGATCCAGTGCGTCGAGGTGACGACGCCGAAGGTGCCTTCGATCTCAGGCCTTGTGGTGAATGGATCGGGGTTGACGTTGCTCATGCTATTCACCGTTAGGCGGCTTGCCGGACTTGTTGCGCGCGCACTTGATCACAGCCGGGCTGGTATGCCAACCGCTTGGTGCACATGGCCGCTCCCATCCGCGTGATCAAGCCGGAACGGCGGCGGCGGGGCTGTTGACGGCGTGGCAGGCGACGCCGTCGATCAGGTCCGGCGGCTTCTCCCGGCAGAGATCGAAGGCGAGGGGACAACGCGGGTTGAACGAGCAGCCCGGCGGCGGGTTGATCGGGTTCGGGATCTCGCCCTTGACCGGAATGCGCTGGCGGCCGGACATCGCAAGATCCGGAACCGCACCGAGCAGCATCCTGGTGTAGGGCATCCGCGGGTTCTCGAACAATTGCCGGCCCTCGGCGATCTCGACGATACGGCCGAGATACATCACGCCGATCCGGCTCGCCATGTGGCGGACCACCGCGAGATTGTGGCTGATGAACAGATAGGTCAGGCCGAACTTGTCCTGCAGGTCGCGCATCAGGTTGAGGATCTGCGCCTGCACCGAGACGTCGAGCGCCGAGGTCGGCTCGTCACAGACGATGAACTCGGCCTCGGAGGCGAGCGCGCGGGCGATCGCGATGCGCTGCCGCTGGCCGCCGGAAAACTCGTGCGGGAATTTCTGGCCGTCGTCGGGATGCAGGCCGACCAGCGAGAGCAGTTCGCCGACCCGGGCCTTGATGTCGCGTTCGCTCTGGATCAGCTCGAAGGCGCGGATCGGCTCGGCGACGATGGCGGCGACCCGGTAGCGCGGGTTGAGGCTCGCATAGGGGTCCTGGAAGACCATCTGGATGCGCCGGCGCAGCCGGCGGCGCGCCTGGCCCTGCCGCGGATCGGTCATCGAGACGCCATCGATGACGACCTCGCCCGAACTCGGCGGCAAAAGGCCGACGACCATGCGCGCGACCGTGGTCTTGCCCGAGCCGGATTCGCCGACCAGCGCAAAGGTCTCGCCGCGCTTGATGTCGAAGCTGACGCCGTCGACGGCCTTCAAGAGTTCGAGATGGCCGCCCTCGATCACGCGGTTGAGCCACGGCTTCGAGACGTCGAAGACACGGCGCAAATTCCTGACCTCGATCAATGTCCCGCTCATGCCGCCGTCTCCTTCGCCGGCTCGAACAGATGGCAGGCCACCGATTGGGTGCCCTGCCGGATCGGTTCGGGCCGTTCGACGCAGCAGCGATCGAAGGCAAACGCACAGCGCGGGTTGAACGGGCAGCCCGGCGGGATCGCCGACAGCCGCGGCATCGAACCGGGGATCTGCACCAGGCGCTTGTCTTCGCCCGCAAGCGTCGGGATCGCGCCCATCAAACCCTTGGCATAGGGATGCAGCGGATTGCGCACCACCTCCTGCACCGGGCCGATCTCGGCGATGCGGCCCGAATACATCACTGCGACACGGTCGCAGGTCTCGGCGATCACGCCCATGTCGTGGGTCACCAGCATCACCGCGGTGCCGTGGTCGCGGCCGAGCCGCTTGATCAGCGCGATGATCTGCGCCTGCACCGAGACGTCGAGCGCGGTGGTCGGCTCGTCGGCGATGATCAGCTCCGGCTCGGCGCAGATCGCGAGCGCAATGACGACGCGCTGACGCATGCCGCCCGAGAATTCGTGCGGGTAGCCGTCGATGCGCTTCTCGGGGGCGGGAATGCCGACCTCGGCGAGCAAGTCGATGGCACGCCTGCGCGCGGCGCTCTCGCTGAGGTTGGTGTGGGTGCGGATGGTTTCGATGATCTGGTCGCCGATCCGGTAGAGCGGATTGAGGCTGGTCAGCGGATCCTGGAAGATCATCCCGATCCGCTTGCCCCTGACTCTGCGGATCTCCTCTGACGGGAGATGGTCGATCCGGGTGCCCGACAGCTCGATCTCGCCGGCGGAGATGCGGCCGGGCGGATCGATCAGCCCGATCACCGCAAGGCCGGTGACCGACTTGCCGGCGCCGGACTCGCCGACCATGCCGAGCACCTCGCCCTTGGCGATGTCGAACGACACGCCGTTGATGGCGCGCAAGGTCGCGCGGCGGGTGACGAATTCCACCTCGAGGTTCCGGACGGAGAGAACAGGCTTGGTCATCGGAGCTTTGGGTTGAGCGCGTCGCGCAGCCAGTCGCCGAGCAGGTTGATGGACAGGATCAGCCCGGCCAAGGCAATGCCCGGGAACGCGACGATCCACCATTCGCCGGCGAACAGATAGTTGTTGCCGATCCGGATCAGGGTGCCGAGCGAGGGCATGGTGTCGGGCATGCCGGAGCCGAGGAACGACAACGTCGCCTCGGTGATGATCGCGAGCGCGAGGTTGATGGTGGCGATGACGAGGATCGGGCCCATCGTATTCGGCAGCACGTGCCGCAGCATGATTTTCTGCGCCGGCAGGCCGATCAGCTGCGCCGCCGCCACATAATCCTTGTTCTTCTCGACCATCACCGATCCGCGCACGGTGCGGGCATATTGCACCCAGAAGCTGAGGCCGATCGCGATGATCAGCACGCCGAGCGTGCTCATCTCGTCGAGCCGGTTGCCGAGCAGCGACTTGGCGACGCCATTAACCAGCAGTGCGATCAGGATCGCCGGAAAGGTGAGCTGCACGTCGGCGATCCGCATGATCACGCTGTCGACCACGCCGCCGAAATAGCCGGCGACCAGCCCGAGGGCGATGCCGAGCGCGCCGGCGAAGACCACGCCGGCCAAGCCGACCGCAAGCGAGATGCGCAGGCCGTAGAGGATCGCCGAGAGCACGTCGCGGCCCTGCTCGTCGGTGCCGAGCAGGAACGGGCTCTGGCCGTCGGCGGTCCACAGCGGCGCGATCCGCGAGTTCATCAATTGCAGCTGCGCCGGATCGAACGGGTTCTGCACCGCAAGCCAGGACGCGAAGATCGCCAGCAGGAAGAACGCGAGCGTGATCGCGGCAGCGACCATCGTCAGTTTGGAGCGGCGGAACGAATAGAAAATGTCGCTGTCGAGCGCGCGCTTGAACCAGCCGGCAGCCGGCTCGTGGTCCTGCGTGCGATCGGGGACGACGGCGTCTGACATCGGTCAGCCCCTCACGCTGCGCGGCTGACGGTTGACCGCAGGCGCGGATCGACCACGGTGTAGAGGATGTCGACCACGAGATTGATGGTGACGAAGATCAGCGAGACCATCAGGAGATACGCGGCCATGATCGGGATATCGACGTTTTGCACGGCCTGCACGAACAGAAGCCCCATGCCCGGCCATTGGAACACGGTTTCGGTGATGATCGAGAAAGCAATAACCGAGCCAAACTGCAGGCCGGCCACGGTGATCACCGGAACCAGGGTGTTCTTCAGCGCATGGCCGAAATGGATCGCACGCGTGGTCAGCCCGCGGGCGCGGGCGAAGCGGATATAGTCGGTCCGCAGCACTTCCAGCATTTCGGCGCGCACCAGCCGCATGATCAGGGTCATCTGGAATAGTCCGAGCGTGATCGCCGGCATGATCAGCGCCTTCAGGCCGGAGACCGTGAGCAGCCCGGTGGTCCACCAGCCGAGCTTCACCACCTCGCCGCGGCCGAAGGACGGCAGCCAGCCCAGCGTCACGGCGAACAGATAGATCAGGAGGATGCCGATCAGAAAGGTCGGCAGCGAAATGCCGATCAGCGATACCGCCTGGAATAATTTGGCCAGCACGGTGTCGCGGCGCAGCGCCGAATAGACCCCCATCAGGATGCCGGCTGCCATCGCGAACAGCGTCGCGCAGATCGCAAGCTCCAGCGTCGCCGGCAGCCGTTCCGCCAACAGCGAGGAGACCGGCAGGCGGAACTGGTAGGACACCCCGAACTTGAACTGCACGGCATTGATGAAGTAATGGCCGAACTGCACCAGCACGGGATCGTCAAGGCCGAGCGATTGCCGGATCGAGGCGCGCTCCGCGGCCGAGGTGTCGATCGACACCATCTGGTTCACCGGGTCGCCGGCGAAACGGAACATCGCGAACGCGATGACGCCGACGGCGAGCATCACGCCGATCGCCTGCAGTACGCGGCGCAGAGTGAAAGCCAGCATCTCTACCTTTCACTGCTCTTGAAACGCGGCACGCGGCATTGCGCGCCCGGAAAACGAGAAGTCCCGGAAGCAGGCGCTTCCGGGACCCAATTCGCCAAAACCACTATTCACCCTGTTTGGTCGCCCAGTAGAGCAGGACCTGGTTGTCCGCACGCTGGGTCAGCTTGACCTTTTTCGATACGCCCCATGCCAGCGACTGCTGGTGCAGCGGGATGTAGCCATAGTCCTTGATGACGATCTCGTAGGCCTGCTTGATCAGCTGGTTGCGCTTGGCGTCGTCGGCCTCGACCAGCACCTTGTCGGTCAGCTCGTCGACTTCCTTGTTGCAATAGCCGCCGAGATTGGCCTCGCCCCGCGTGGAATCCTTCGGATCGGGCCGGCAGCCGAAAATGTCGTGCAGCACGTTGTGGGAATCCGAGGTCGCCGGCGTCCAGCCCAGCATGAAGAGCGAGGTCTGGTAGCCGCCGGGCTTCAGCACCTTGGCGAAATACTGCGCCTTCGGCTGCGCCAGCAGGTTCACCTTGATGCCGATGCGGGCCAGCATGCCGACCACAGCCTGGCAGATCGCGGCGTCGTTGACATAGCGGTCGTTCGGGCAATCCATCGTGACTTCGAAGCCGTTCGGATAGCCGGCGTCGGCGAGCAGCTTCTTGGCGCCGTCGGGATCGAGCTTCGGCCGGGTGAACTCCTTCGACAGCGGATAGAGCTCGGGCGCGATCATCAGCGTCGAGGGCGTCGACATGCCGCGCATGACGCGGGTCTTGATCAGCTCGACGTCGATCGTCTTGTAGAAGGCTTCGCGGACGCGGATGTCCTTGAACGGGTTCTTGCCCTTGACGCTGGAGTACAGCAGCTCGTCGCGCGCCATGTCCATGCCGATGAAGATGGTGCGGATCTCCGGCCCGGTCAGGACGGTCGCGGTGCCGCTCGAATTGACGCGCTGGATATCCTGGATTGGAACCGGCTCGATGACGTCGACCTCGCCCGAGAGCAGCGCGGCGACGCGGGTGGCGTCCGAGCCGATCGAGGTGAAGATGATCTCCTTGAGATTATGCTCCGGCTTGCGCCAGTAATCCGGGTAGACCTTGAAGACGGTCTTCACGCCGGGCTGGTGGCTCTCGATCGTGAAGGGCCCGGTGCCGTTCTCGTGCAGCGCCGCGTAGCTCGGGGTGGTGGCGGAGGCCGGCGTCGGTGCGACCGAGTTGTTCTCCTCGCACCATTTCTTGTCCATGATGTACCAGCTATCCCATTGCGAGGTCAGGATGGGATTGGGCGAGTCCAGCGTCACGTCGACCGTGTAATCGTCGACCTTGGTGAACTTGGCGTCGGGCGGGACGTTGCTGAGGAAGTTGGAGCCCTTGGCGCGGACGCGATCCGCCGAGAACAGCACGTCGTCGGCGGTGAAGGGGTCGCCATTGTGGAATTTCACGCCCTTGCGCAGATGAAAGCGCCATTTGGTCGGGCTCACCGTTTCCCAGCTTTCCGCCAGCGCCGGGATGATCTTCAGGTTCTTGTCGCGAGCGACCAGTCCTTCATAGACGTGGCCGTGATGCGCGATCGTCGTGGTTTCCTTCAGCGTGTATGGATCCAGCGACTTCAGCTCGCCCTGGTTGGCGTATTTCAGCGTCTGGGCCGATGCCGGCAAGGCAAGGGCGAGCAGTGCGACGGCAGTCGCCGCAAACAAACTCCAACGTACCGACATGTGATCCCGCGTCCCCCATTTTTATCCGCCGGCTGCTTTGTCCGGCTGGTATTATTGATGCATGTTGCCAGAGTTTGCCGGCCGTGCAAGCGCGATTTCCTGGAGGGTTAATCGGCTCGCGCGGGTGCAGCGCAACCAATGGAATTTGAGAGTAGGCGGGTGGTGCGCGCGCGTGACATTCGACTTTCGGAGTGCTGTTGCTGGCCACAAACCCTTTGGTTGACCATAAGGCGTGATTGAGGCCGACTGTCCGTTGGGGCAGCTATGGCTCGCTTGCGCAACCGACCCCGTCCCGGCGATACTGCGCCGGGCCAAGCGGAGCTGGGCTGAGGCGCATTTGAGGAGGCGGATATGAAGGTCAACGTCGAGGTAGATTGTACGCCCCTTGAAGCGCGGCAGTTCTTCGGTCTGCCCGATGTGCAGCCGATGCAGACCGCGGTCATGGACAAGCTGCAGCAGCAGATGCTGTCCAACATCGAGAAGATTTCGCCGGAATCGCTGATGCAGAGCTGGTTCACCTTCGATCCCAAGCTCGCCGAACGCTTCCAGGACATGTTCGTGGCGATGGCCGGCTTCGGCGGCTCCAGCAAGAAGAAATAGTGATCGACATGGACAGGAGCGTTGATGGGACCGAACGCCGGTTGCGCCCGCCCAGCCTGTTCCTGATGCTGGCCGAAGCGCGCGGCGTGCTCGAGCTGAATTCGAGCCTGCTGCTGTCGCCGTTGCTGCTGCAAGCGCCGAAGGGCGACGGTCATCCGGTGCTGGCGCTGCCGGGCTTCCTCGCCAGCGACCTGTCGATGGCGCCGATGCGGCGCTATCTGAAGGAACTCGGCTACGACGCCTATGCCTGGAACATGGGTCGCAATTTCGGCGGGATTTCCAGCAGGCGCACTGCGCTGCGCGATCTGTTGAAGCGGGTCCATGAGGCGTCGGGACGCAAGGTCTCGATCATCGGTTGGAGCCTCGGCGGCGTTTATGCGCGCGACCTGGCGTCGCAGATGCCGGAGCTGGTGCGTTCCATCGTCACGCTGGGCAGCCCGTTCGCCGAGGATATCCGCGCCACCAATGCGACGCGGCTCTATGAGCTGTTGTCCGGCGAGCGCGTGGACGACATTCCCGAGGTCCGCGCCGCGATTGCCGGTGACATGCCGGTGCCGACCACCTCGATCTATTCCCGAACCGACGGCATCGTGAACTGGCGGACCTCGCGGGTGCGCCCGTCGGAGCGCGCTGAGAACATCGAGGTGCACCTCGCCAGCCATCTCGGCCTCGGCGTCAACCCTGCGGCGCTGTGGGCGATTGCGGACCGGCTGGCACAGCCGGAAGGGCAGTTCCGGCATTTTGACCGGTCAGGCCCCTTTGCCATTGCCTACGGGCCGGCAGAACAGGCACTATCCTGACGACGAGAAGCGCCGCCAAGGCGCCCGCGTGAGTTGGCTCTCGGGAGGAGATCATGAGCGACGCCAAGAAGCTGTCCTCGCTGGACGCATCGTTTCTGTATCTGGAAACGCCGGAAATGCCGATGCATGTCGGCAGCATGGCGATCTTCCGCCTGCCTGACGGCTACAAGGGCGACTTCTTCGAGGAATTCAAGGCGATGATCGCCTCGCGGCTGCATATCGCGCCGATCCTCAAGGCGCGCCTGCAGAAGGCGCCGCTCGACATCGATCATCCGTCCTGGGTCGAGGACGATCAGTTCGACATCGACCGCCACATCTTCCGCGCCAGCCTGCCCGCGCCGCGCGACCGCGCCACGCTGGAGCGGATCGTCGGCTGGATGCATGCCAAGCTCTTGAACCGCGCCCGCCCGCTCTGGGAGTTCTACGTCTTCGAAGGCATGAAGGACAACGAGATCGGGCTCTATTCCAAGATGCACCACGCCTGCATCGACGGCGGTGCAGGTGCTGCACTGACCAGCATGATCTATGACCTGACGCCGGTGCCGCGCGAGATCGAGCCGCCGAGCGCGAAGAAGGTGGCGCAGGAGCCGCGCGACATCGCGGCCAATCTGATCGACGCCTATCAGCAGTTGTGGACCCAGCCGTTCGAGGCGGCAGCCGCGGCGCAGAAGAGCCTGGAGCTGCCGCGTTCCGGCAAGAGCGATCTCGGCTCGATCCTGTTCGACAACGCCATGTTCCAGATCGAGAGCGCGGTGAAATTCGCCGGCTCGATGCCGACGGTCCTGAAGAGCCTGTCCGACGTCGTCGCCAAGGTCGCCGATCCCCGGTCGCGCGAGAGCCTGCAGGCGATGTCCTCGCCGCCGACCATCCTCAACAAGGCGATCTCGTCGGAGCGCAGCTTTGCCGGCACCTCGATCTCGCTGTCGCGCGCCAAGGCGCTGGCGAAAGCGTCCGGCGGCAAGCTCAACGATGTCGTGCTGGCGCTCGCCTCCGGCGTGGTGCGGCGCTACCTGATCAGCCAGGGCGCGCTGCCCAACAAATCGCTGACCGCCGGGGTGCCGATCTCGCTGCGCGAGGAGGGCAATGCCGAATCCAACAACCAAGTGTTCGGCATGATCTGTTCGATCGCGACCGACGTCGAGGATCCCAGGAAGCGGCTGGAGACCATCATCGCGCAGTCGACCAAGTCCAAGGAGATGTCGCATCCGCTGCGCGCCCTGATGCCGCAGGTTTCCAACATCTCGCTGTTGGGCGCGCCGATCCTGGTGCAGATCATGGCGCTGCTGTACAGCCGCTCCGACCTCTCCAACGTGCTGCCGCCGGCGACCAACATCACGGTGTCGAACGTGCCGGGGCCGCGGCAGACGCTGTACGCGGCAGGCGCGGAGCTGCTGCATATCTTCCCGGTCTCGATCTCGACCCACGGGATTGCGCTCAACATCACGGTGCAGAGCTATCGCGATCAGCTCGATTTCGGGTTCATCGTCGGTGCCAACATCATTCCCCACGTGCAGGTGATGTGTGACATGCTGCCGCTCGAGTTCGATGCACTCGAGGCGGCGTTCGCGCCCCCGCCTGCCGACATCAAGGGCGCGGCCGAATAGGAATTCCTGCAATGATCGAAATGCCACCGCTGCAGTTCGCCGAGACGAACGGCATCCGCATGGGGTTTTACGAAGCCGGCCCCAAGACCGACGCGCCGCCCGTGGTGCTGTGCCACGGCTGGCCAGAACTCGCGTTCTCCTGGCGTCACCAGATCAAGGCGCTGGCCGAGGCCGGCATCCGGGTGATCGCGCCGGATCAGCGCGGCTACGGCGCGACCGACCGGCCGGAGCCGGTCGAAGCCTACGACATGGAGCACCTGACCGGCGACCTGGTCGGGCTGCTCGACCATCTCAAGATCGACAAGGCGATCTTCGTCGGTCACGACTGGGGCGGTTTTGTCGTCTGGCAGATGCCGCTCAGGCACCCTTCGCGGGTGGCCGGCGTCGTCGGCGTCAACACGCCGCATTGGGACCGCGCGCCCATGGACCCGATCGCGCTGTTCCGCCAGCGCTTCGGCGACCAGATGTACATCGTCCAGTTCCAGGATCCGGCGCGCGAGCCGGACCGCATCTTCGGCAGCCGGGTCGAGCAGACTTTTGACGCTTTCATGCGCAAGCCGGCACCACGTCCCGCCGATGCGCCCCCCGAACAGCCGATCGCAGGTGTCGGCGCCTCGGCGCGGCTCAATCTGGCGTTTCCGCAGATGATAGCGAACTACGACGCCAAGCATGATCCGCGGACACCGATCCTGTCGGCCGAGGAGAAGAAGGTGTTCGTCGACACCTTCACCAGGACCGGCTTCACCGGCGGCATCAACTGGTATCGCAATTTCACCCGCAACTGGGAACGCTCGGCCGGGCTGGATCACAATGTGCGGGTGCCGTCTCTGATGATCATGGCCGAGAATGACGCGGTGCTGCCGCCGTCCGCGGCCGACGGCATGGAGCGGCTGGTGCCGGACCTCGAGAAACACCTGGTCAAGGACAGCGGCCATTGGACGCAGCAGGAAAAGCCTGACGAGGTCAGCGCCAAGCTGATCGAGTGGCGCAGAAAGCGGTTCGGATAATTTTGCCGTCATTGCGAGGAGCGGAGCGACGAAGCAATCCATTCTATCCGCTTGCGGCACGATGGATTGCTTCGCTTCGCTCGCAATGACGGTTGAGCGACAGGGTAGGGGGCACTTCCAAGATGGCGTCCGGCAATAGACTGAGTCCGATCCCGCATCCGCCGACGAAGCCGGTGGTCGGCAACATGCTGTCGCTGGATTCGAGCGCGCCGGTGCAGCATCTGGTCAAGCTCTCCAAGGAGCTCGGACCGATTTTCTGGCTCGACATGATGGGCGCTCCGCTGGTGATCGTGTCAGGCCACGATCTCGTCGACGAGCTGTCCGACGAAAAGCGCTTCGACAAGGCGGTGCGCGGCTCGCTGCGTCGGGTGCGCGCGGTCGGCGGCGACGGGCTGTTCACCGCAGATACCAAGGAGCCGAACTGGAGCAAGGCGCACAACATCCTGCTGCAGCCGTTCGGCAATCGCGCCATGCAGTCGTACCACCCGAGCATGGTCGATATCGCCGAGCAACTGGTCAAGAAATGGGAGCGCCTCAACGCCGACGAGGAGATCGAGGTCGTCCACGACATGACGGCGCTGACCCTCGACACCATCGGGCTGTGCGGCTTCGACTATCGCTTCAATTCCTTCTACCGCCGCGACTACCACCCCTTCGTGGAATCGCTGGTGCGCTCGCTCGAAACCATCATGATGACCCGCGGCCTGCCGCTCGAAGGCCTGTGGATGCAGAAGCGGCGCAAGACGCTCGCCGACGACGTCGCCTTCATGAACAAGATGGTCGACGAGATCATCGCCGAGCGCCGCGGCAACACCGCCGCGACCGACGACAAGAAGGACATGCTGGCAGCGATGATGACCGGCGTCGACCGCGCGACCGGCGAGCAGCTCGACGACGTCAACATCCGCTACCAGATCAATACGTTCCTGATCGCGGGCCACGAGACCACCTCCGGCCTGCTGTCGTGCACGATCTATGCGCTGCTGAAGCATCCCGAGGTGCTGAAGAAGGCCTATGAGGAAGTCGACCGCGTCCTCGGTCCCGACGTTAACGCGCGGCCGACCTATCAGCAGGTGACGCAGCTTACCTACATCACCCAATGCCTGAAGGAGGCGCTGCGGCTGTGGCCGCCGGCGCCGGCTTACGGCATCGCGCCGCTCAACGACGAGATGATCGGCGGCAAGTACAAGCTCAAGAAGAATACCTTCATCACCATCCTGGTGATGGCGCTGCACCGCGATCCCTCGGTCTGGGGCCCGAACCCCGACGTGTTCGATCCCGAGAATTTCAGCCGCGAAGCCGAGGCCAAGCGCCCGATCAACGCCTGGAAGCCGTTCGGCAACGGCCAGCGCGCCTGCATCGGCCGCGGCTTCGCCATGCACGAGGCGGCGCTCGCGATCGGGATGATCCTGCAGCGCTTCAAGCTGCTCGACGTGCATCGCTACCAGATGCATCTGAAGGAGACGCTGACCGTCAAGCCCGACGGCTTCAGGATCAAGGTGCGGCCGCGCGACGACAGGGATCGCGGCGCGTTCGCTGGCAGCGCCGGCGCGGTTGCGGCCGCGCCGAAGGCACCACGCGCGCCGACCACGCGTCCCGGCCATAACACGCCGATGCTGGTGCTCTACGGCTCCAACCTCGGCTCGGCCGAGGAACTGGCGACCCGCATGGCCGATCTCTCCGAGATCAATGGTTTCGCCACCCGGCTCGGCCCGCTGGACGACTATGTCGGCAAACTGCCGGAGGAGGGCGGCGTGCTGATCATCTGCGCCTCCTACAACGGCGCGGCGCCCGACAACGCCACGCAATTCGTCAAATGGCTCGAGAGCGACCTGCCGAAGGACGCTTTCGCCAAGGTGCGTTATGCGGTGTTCGGCTGCGGCAACAGCGATTGGGCGGCGACCTATCAGTCGGTGCCGCGCTTGATCGACGAGCAACTGACCAGGCATGGCGCCCGCGCGGTCTATCCGCGCGGCGAGGGCGATGCGCGCAGCGATCTCGACGGCCAGTTCCAGAAGTGGTTCCCGGAGGCAGCCAAGGTCGCGACCAAGGAATTCGGCATCGACTGGAATTTCACCCGCACCGCCGAGGACGAGCCGCTCTACGCGATCGAGCCGGTGGCGCAGGGCGCGGTCAACACCATCGTGACGCAGGGCGGCGCGGTGCCGATGAAGGTGCTCGCCAACAACGAGCTGCAGACCAAGGACGGCGCGCATCCGTCGGAGCGCTCGACCCGGCATATCGAGGTCGAGTTGCCGGCCAGCCTGAAGTATCGCGTCGGCGATCATCTCAGCGTGGTGCCGCGCAACGATCCGACCTTGGTGGATTCCGTTGCGCGCCGGTTCGGCTTCCTGCCGGCCGACCAGATCCGCTTGCAGGTCTCGGAAGGCCGCCGCGCGCAACTGCCGGTCGGCAATGCGGTGTCGGTCGGGCGGCTGCTCACCGAATTCGTCGAGCTGCAGCAGGTCGCGACCCGGAAGCAGATCCAGATCATGGCCGAGCACACCCGCTGCCCGGTGACCAAGCCGAAGCTGACGGCCTATGTCGGCGACGACGACGCTTCGGCCGAACGCTATCGCACCGAAGTATTGGCCAAGCGCAAATCGGTGTTCGATCTGCTCGAGGAATATCCGGCCTGCGAGCTGCCGTTCCACCTCTACCTCGAAATGCTGTCGCTGCTGGCGCCGCGCTATTACTCGATCTCGTCGTCTCCGGCCGGCGAGGCGCAGCGCTGCAGTGTCACGGTCGGCGTGGTCGAGGCGCCTGCGAGCTCGGGCCACGGCATCTACAAGGGCGTCTGCTCGAACTATCTGGCGCGCCGTCGCGCCGGCGACACCGTCCACGCCACGATCAAGGAGACCAAGGCCGGCTTCCGCCTGCCGGACGACAATGCCGTGCCGATCATCATGATCGGCCCGGGCACCGGCCTCGCACCGTTCCGCGGCTTCCTGCAGGAGCGCGCCGCGCGCAAGGTGAAAGGCGCGACGCTCGGCCCTGCGATGCTGTTCTTTGGCTGCCGCCATCCGGAGCAGGACTTCATCTATGCGGATGAGCTGAAGGCGTTCGCGGCCGATGGCGTCACAGAGCTCCACACCGCTTTTTCGCGCGCCGAGGGGCCGAAAACCTATGTGCAGCACCTCGTCGCGGCGCAGAAGGATCGGGTCTGGGAGCTGATCGAGAAGGGCGCGATCGTCTACGTCTGCGGCGACGGCGGCAAGATGGAGCCCGACGTCAAGGCAACCTTAATGTCGATCTATCGCGAGCGCGCCGGTGCCGACGCCGATGCCGCCGCGCGCTGGATCGAGGAGATGGGCACAGGGAACCGCTACGTGCTCGACGTTTGGGCTGGCGGGTAGCCTTCGTCCAAGGTGCCCGCCATGTTACAAGCCGCCGCATGATTCCATGGGAAAAGATCGATACCGCGCGGATTCCCGGCACCGAAGATGAATTGCGTCTGATGCGGCGTGGCCGCGAGTTCTCGATCATGCTCGGCACCAACGAGCTGATGAACAGCCGTCTGTCGGGCTCGGAAGAGGCGCTGGCGACGCTTGCTGCGAAGAAAATCGAGCAGGTCGCAGCGCCGCATTTCCTGATCGGTGGCCTCGGCATGGGCTTCACGCTGCGGGCCGCGCTCAAGGTGCTTGGGGCCGAGGCGCAGATTATGGTGGCCGAGCTGGTGCCGGCGGTCGTTGCCTGGGCAAGAGGCCCGATGGCGGAGATTTTCGGCGACAGCCTGAGCGATCCCCGCGTGAGCATCGAGGAGGTGGATGTCGCCGACGTGATCGCGCGTCATCCGCGCACTTTCGATGCCATCCTGCTCGATGTCGACAACGGCCCCGAAGGCTTGACCCGCAAGGCCAATGACGGGCTGTACGACGTCTCCGGGCTCAAGGTCGCGCATGCCGCCTTGCGGCGCGGCGGCGTGCTCGCCGTCTGGTCGTCCGGTCCGAATGCCAAGTTCCCGAAAGCGCTGTCGCGGGCCGGGTTCGCGGTCAACGAGATTGCCGTCCGTGCCACCGGGCGAGGCCGCGGTGTACGCCACGTGATCTGGATCGCGGCCAAGGCGTAGCGGGCGTCGCTATTGCGATGCAACAAGATCGCCGGCCATGCGGCCGGGTTCTGACTGTATTGAAAACCGAGGGCGGTTGGGTTTCACTTGGCGGCAGGTGAGGCCTCGAGCCCTTGGACTCCCGGATGCAGGCGACGTCGAATTTTGGGGTGCAGGAGACGCACGGGATCCTGAACCGCTTCCAGGCCGAATTCCGTGGTTCGAGCGAAGGGCTCGGCTGGTCGTCGGCCTATGCCTCGGTGCAGCGTGAACGGCCGTTCGACGGGCACTTCCACGCGCTGTCCGACAATCTGATGGTGTTGCATCGGGGCGGTCCGGTCGACATCACCTATGTAATGGACGGCAAGTCGGTTGCCCGGCAGATTCCGCGCGGCGGCGTGTTCTTCCTGCCGGCCGGGCACACCTGCAACGTGGTGCTGCGTGAAGCGCTGGAATCCACCCACATCTATCTGCGCTCCGACCTGTTCGCCGGCCGGGACGGGGCTGCGAACCTGATCGGTGGGCTGGCCCCGATGCTCGGCAATCAGGACGCCGTGCTGGAGCATCTTGCCGCGGCGATCGGCGAGACCATCACCGGCGGCCTGCCGGCCTCGTCGCTGTTCGTCGATCCGATCGCGCAGGCGATCGCCAATCGCTTCGTCGCGATCAATTTCCACAAGCCGAGCGTGGAGGCCGGCAAGCATCCGAACCTGCTGAGCAACAGGCAGATGGCGCGCATCCGCGAGTTCGTCGACGCCAATCTCGACACCGATATCCGGCTCGACCAGCTGGCCGAGTTGTGCGGCCGCAGCACCGAATATTTCGTGCGCCTGTTCAAGGCGACCAGCGGCGTCTCGCCCTATCAATACGTGCTCAATCTGCGCATCGAGCGCGCCAGGGCGCTGCTTGCCGACGAGACGCAGAGCCTCGCCGACATCGCGCTGGCCTGCGGCTTCTCCCATCAGGAGCATTTTACACGCATGTTCCGCCGCTTCACCGGCGTGACGCCGGGCAGGTACCGGCGCAGCCACTAGCCGTAGCCCGGCTGACGATTTTTCCGGTTTTGTGCAGATTCTGTCCGGTTTCGTGCAGGCCCGCGACCGCCGCCTGCCGCTAGCTTTCTCCCAACAAAGCGAAATGTGCCGGTCCGCCGGCTGGGAGAAATGCCATGAGCATCGCAGCGCCCGATGCCGCACGCCCGCCGATCGCGGCGGCCGGAAATGCCGGCAGCGGCACCTTTGCCTATTGCTCGCAGCAATATCGCGTGCTGTTCGGCGCCGGCACCGCGGCGCGGCTCGGCGAGGAAGCTGAGCGCCTCGGCATCAAGCGGGCGCTGGTGTTGACCACCCCCGAGCAGCAGGACCTCGGACACCGGCTCGGCGCGGGCCTCGGCGACCGGCTCGCAGGACTGTTTGCCGGCGCGCGGATGCATACGCCGGTCGAGGTCACCAACGAAGCGCTTCGCATCGTGGAATCCCGCGACATCGACGGGCTGGTCGCGATCGGCGGCGGCTCGACGGTCGGGCTCGGCAAGGCGCTGTCGCTGCGCACCGGGCTGCCGCATCTGGCGGTCCCGACCACCTATGCCGGCTCGGAGATGACCCCGATCCTCGGTGAGACCACGAACGGCATCAAGACCACGCAGCACTCCCAGGATCTGGTGCCGGACGCCGTGATCTACGACGTCGATCTCACCGTCAGCCTGCCGCCGCATGTCTCCGCCGCCAGCGGCTTGAATGCGATCGCTCACGCGGTCGAGGCACTCTATGCGCCCGACGCCAACCCATTGACCTCGCTGATGGCGGAGGACGGCACCGCCGCGCTCGCCCGCGCGCTGCCGCGCATCGTGGCTGCGCCCGCCGATGCGGGCGCGCGGCGCGACGCGCTCTACGGCGCCTGGCTGTGCGGCGTCTGCCTCGGCGCGGTCGGGATGTCGCTGCATCACAAGCTCTGTCACGTGCTGGGCGGCATGTTCAACCTGCCCCATGCCGAAACCCATGCGATCGTGCTGCCGCATGCGGCCGCCTACAACGCCGCTGCGGCGCCGGAAGCGATGACCCGGATTGCGCGCGCGTTGCGCACGGATGATGCGCCGCAAGGGCTGTTCGATCTCGCGCAGCGGCTCGCGCTGCCGCGCCGGCTGGCCGACATCGGAATGCCTGAGGACGGCATCGCGCGTGCCGCCGAGATGGCGGTGCGCAGCCCCTATGCCAATCCAAGACCTGTGGAGCGCGTCGCGATCCAGGACCTGATCGCTGCGGCCTGGCGCGGCGACGCGCCCGCGCGGCACTGACCTCTCGAGATCAAAGGACAACACGATGGCTAACTTCAACGAGCATGACCTCACCGACGAGGTGATCCGCAGCTTCGCCGACACGCCGAACAAGCGACTGAAATTCCTCATCGAGGAGACGGTGAAGTCGCTGCACGATTTGGTGCGTCGCACCGAGCTCACCTTCGAGGAATGGAATCAGGCGATTGAGTTCCTGACCCGCACCGGTCAGACCTGCACGCCGCTGCGCCAGGAGTTCATCCTGCTGTCCGACGTGCTCGGCGTCTCGATGCTGGTCGACGCGGTCAACCATCGCGAGCGCGAGGGCGCGACCGAGACCACGGTGCTCGGTCCGTTCTATGTCGGCGAGCACCGCGTCACGCCGCACGGCGCCGACATCTCCGACGGGATCGACGGCGAAGTGATGTTCGTGCAGAGCCGCGTCACGGATCTGGCCGGCAAGCCGCTCGCCGGCGCCGAGATCGACGTCTGGCATGCCGACGATGACGGCTTCTACGATTCGCAGAAGGCTGATTACGCCGCGCATGGTCCGTCGCTGCGCGCGCGCTTCGTCACCGATGCCGACGGCCGCTTTTCGTTCCGCACCATCCTGCCGTGCAGCTATCCGATCCCGACCGATGGCCCGGTCGGCGATCTGATCACCGCGACGAAACGGCATCCGATGCGGCCGGCGCATGTGCATTTCCTGGTCAAGGCCGATGGCTATGAGCCGCTGATCACCCACGTGTTCCTCGATGGCGACGAATACCTGCGCAGCGACGTGGTGTTCGGCGTCAAGGACGAACTCGTCGCGCGGGTCGAGCCGAAAAGCGAGCCGGTGTTGCCGAACGGCGAGCGGGTCGCAGGCCCCTGGCACCTGATGACCTACGACTTCCAGATGAAGCCGGGCGCCGGCCTGGTGCCGCAGCCGATGATGGCCGCGGAATAACGATCACAACCGACAACACGACCAAGGAGAGGACCATGACCAGCAAACCTGTTGAGACCGACGTGCTCATCGTCGGCAGCGGCCCGGCCGGCGCGACGGCGGCGGCGCTGCTCGGCATGTACGGCGTCAAGCACATCCTGGTGACGAAATATGGCTGGCTGGCCGACACGCCGCGCGCCCACATCACCAACCAGCGTGCGATGGAGGTGCTGCGCGATCTCGGCCTGGAGGAGAAGGCGGTGGCGCAGGCGGTGCCGCAGCACCTGATGGCCAACAACGTGTTCTGCGAGAGCCTCGCCGGCGAGGAGTTCGGCCGGCTCTATTCCTGGGGCAACCATCCCTCGCGCAAGGCGGATTACGATCTCGCCAGTCCCGCCCGCATCTGCGACCTGCCGCAGAATTTCCTCGAGCCGATCCTGATCGAGGCGGCCGGCCAGCGCGGCACCTCGCTGTGCTTCAACACCGAGTTCGTCGACCTGGTGCAGGATGCCGACGGCGTCACCGCGACGGTGAAGGATCGTCTGTCCGGCGAGACCTATCAGATCCGCGCCAAATATCTGATCGGCGCCGACGGCGGCCGCAGCCGGGTTGCCGAGGTGATCGGACTGCCGATGGAGGGCCAGATGGGCCGCGCCGGCAGTATGAACATCATCGTGCAGGCGGATTTGAGCAAGTACGTCGCGCACCGCCCGAGCGTGCTGTACTGGGTGCTGCAGCCGGGTGCCGAGATCGGCGGCATCGGCGCTGGCCTGATCCGCATGGTGCGGCCGTGGAACGAATGGCTGATCATCTGGGGCTACGACATCGAGCAGGGCGAGCGCAAGCTCTCTAATGACGAGGCGATCTCGATCGTGCGCAATCTGGTCGGCGACGAGACGCTCGCGGTCAAGGTCCGCTCGACCTCGACCTGGACCGTGAACGAGATGTATGCCGGCCACTATTCGTCTGGCCGGGTGTTCTGCGTCGGCGACGCCGTGCACCGCCATCCGCCGACCAACGGCCTCGGCTCCAACACCTCGATCCAGGATGCCTACAATCTCTGCTGGAAGCTGAAGCTGGTGCTGGAGGGCCACGCCGCGCCGTCGCTGCTCGAGACCTATTCGGCCGAACGGCAGCCGGTCGGCAAGCAGATCGTGACCCGCGCCAACAAGAGCATCGGCGACTTCCCGCCGATCTTCGAGGCGGTGGGGCTCGTCGCCTCGACCGATCCGGCCGAAGCACGCAAGGCAATCGCCGCGCGCAAGGCACCGACCGCCGAGGGCAAGGCGCGGCGCAAGAAGCTCTACGAGGCGATCGCCAACAAGAGCTACGAGTTCAACTGCCACGGCGTCGAGCTGAATCAGCGCTACGGGTCGACCGCGGTCGTATCCGACGGCACGCCGATGCCGGCCTTCACCCGGGATCACGAGCTCTACTATCAGGCGACCACCTGGCCCGGCGCGCATCTGCCGCATGTCTGGGTCGAGCATCACGGCGAGCGCAAGTCGACGCTCGATCTCACCGGCAAGGGCCGCTTCACGCTGCTCACCGGGATCGGCGGCGATGGCTGGAAGACGGCCGCGGCCGCGGTCGAGAAGGCCTATGGCCTGCCGGTCGATGTGGTGACGATCGGCCCGCAGGGCTGCGATGCGCTCGACATCTATGCCGACTGGTATCGCCAGAGCGAGGTGGACGAGGACGGCTGCGTGCTGGTGCGTCCCGACATGTATGTCGCCTGGCGCGCCAAGGAGTCCGCAACTGACGCCAGCGATGTGCTGCTCGACGTGTTCGGCCGGATCCTCGGTCGCAGCGCGCAAGCGAAGTCCGTCGCCGCCGCGTGATGCGGCGCGACGCCGGCGACTCTTTTCAGAACGAATGGAACGGCAGCCGGCTTTCGACCGGCTTGCCTCAAGGGAGGGGAAAATGAGCAAGGATCAGTTGAGCACAATGTCCTTCGATCGCCGCCGCGTGCTGCAGGGCATCGCCGGAGGCTTCGCCGCCGCAGGCAGCACGACGTTGTTCGCGCCGGCCGTGCGGGCGGCCAACAAGCCGATCAAGATCGGCTATGTCTCGCCGAAGAGCGGGCCGCTGGCGGCCTTCGCCGAGGCCGACGATTTCGTGCTGGGTGAATTCCGCAAGTTCATCAAGGATGGCGTCAAGGTTGGATCGCAGATCTATCCGGTCGAGGTGGTGACCAAGGACAGCCAGTCGAATCCGAACCGCGCCGCCGAAGTCGCCAAGGAGCTGATCACCCGCGACAATGTCGGCCTGATCGTGGTCGGCGCGACACCCGAAACCAACAATCCGGTGGCGACGCAATGCGAGCTCGAGCAGGTGCCGTGCATCTCCTCCGTGGCGCCGTGGCAGACCAATTTCATCGGCCGCCAGGCCAATCCCGGCGATCCCAAGAGCTGGAAGCCGTTCGACTACACTTTCCACTATTTCTGGGGTCTGGAGGACGTGATCGGCGTCTTCACCAGCATGTGGAGCCAGGTCGCGACCAACAAATCGGTCGGCGCGCTGTTCCCGAACGATGCCGACGGCAACGCCTGGGGCGACACCGCGATCGGCTTCCCGCCAGTGCTCGCCAAGCAGGGCTTCAAGCTGACCGATCCCGGCCGCTTCCAGAACCTCACCGACGATTTCTCCTCGCAGATCGCCGCGTTCCGTGGCGCCGATGCCGAGATCATCACCGGCGTGATCATCCCGCCCGACTTCACCACCTTCTGGAACCAGTCGCGGCAGAAGGGACTGAAGCCGAAGGTCGTCTCGGTCGCCAAGGCGCTGCTGTTTCCTGCTTCTGTGCAGGCGCTCGGCAAGGGCGGCAACAACATCTCGACCGAGGTGTGGTGGACGCCGACGCATCCCTACAAGTCGAGCCTCAGCGGCGTCAGCGCGGCCGATCTCGCCAAGGGCTATGAGCAGGCCTCCGGCAAGCAATGGACCCAGCCGATCGGCTTCGTGCATTCGCTGTTCGAGGTCGCGATCGACGCGATCAAGCGCTCCGGCGATCCGAGCGACGGCGCCGCGCTGGCAAAGGCGATCGGAGCCACAAAGTTGGACACCATCGTGGGCCAGGTCGCGTTCGGTTCCAGCGCGGTGCCGCCATTCGCGGCCAAGAACATCGCCAAGACGCCGCTGGTCGGCGGCCAATGGCGGCTCAATGGCGACAAATACGACATGGTGATCACCGACAACAGACTGGCGCCGCAAATCCCGCTCGGCGGCGACATGCAGGCGCTGAGCTAGCGAGCGCGTCGCAGGCAGATTGTCGATCGAGGATGCGAGGCACGGCCGCGCATCTTCTCCCAGCGAATCCATGCGGTGAGCAAACATGCTCGAACTCCATTCCGTCTCGAAGAGGTTCGGCGCCATCGTGGTTGCCGATGCCATCGACCTGACCCTTGCGTCCGGCGAGGCGCTCGGCGTGATCGGGCCGAACGGCGCCGGCAAGTCGACGCTGTTCAACCTGATCACCGGCCTGCTGCGGCCGGAGGCCGGCCGCATCGTCCTCGATGGCGCCGACATCACGCATCTCTCTCCGGAGGCGCGCTGTCGCACAGGCATCGGGCGCTCGTTCCAGATCCCGCAGCCGTTCGACCACCTCTCGGTGTTCGAGAATCTGGCCGTTGCCGCCCAGTTCGGCGGCGGTCTGTCGGAGGCCGATGCGGTCCAGCATTGCGGCCGCATGCTTGATCTGACCGGCCTCGAAGCCAAGGCCAACCGGCTCGCCGGCAGCCTGCCGCTGCTCGATCGCAAGCGGCTCGAGCTCGCGCGGGCGCTCGCCACCAGGCCGCGCACGCTGCTGCTCGACGAGATCGCAGGCGGGCTCACCGATGCCGAATGCCATGAGCTGGTCGAGACCATCAGAACCATTCATGCCGAGGGTGTCGCCATCATCTGGATCGAGCATGTGGTGCACGCGCTGCTCGCGGTGGTGCAGCGGCTGGTCGTGCTCAATTTCGGCAAGGTCGTTGCGCAAGGCGTGCCCGCCGAGGTGATGCGCTCGCGCGAGGTCGAGACCATCTACATGGGCGTGCCGGCATGACCGCGCTGCTCAATGTCTCCGCGCTCGATGCGTTCTACGGTGACTTCCAGGCGCTGTTCGGCATCGATTTCGAACTGAAGGAGGGCGAGGCGGTCGCGGTGATCGGCGCCAACGGCGCCGGCAAGTCGACCATGCTGAAGTCGCTGGCGGGACTCGTGAAGAACCGCCCCGATGCCATTCATCTCAAGGGACGCGCGATCGGCGATGCGTCTGCGGCCAGCATCGTGCGGCTCGGGCTTGCGCTGGTCCCGGAGGGCCGGCAGCTGTTTCCTTCGCTCAGCGTCGAGGAGAACCTCCTGATCGGCGCCTATGGCGGCGAGCGCACCGCACCGTGGGATCTTGCGGCGGTCTATCGGATATTCCCGGTGCTCAGGGAGCGCCGGCGCGGCGCCGTCACGGCGCTGTCCGGCGGCCAGCAGCAGATGGTGGCGATCGGCCGCGCGCTGATGTCGAACCCACAGGTCCTGCTGTGCGACGAGATCAGCCTCGGCCTCGCGCCGATCGTGGTGGAGGACATCTACCGGATGCTGCCGCAGATCCGCTCCGGCGGCACCGCGGTCGTGCTGGTCGAGCAGGACATCGCCCGCGCGTTGCGGGCGGCAGATCGCTTCTATTGCTTGCAGGAGGGGCGGGTGACCTTGAGCGGAAAGCCTGACGATGTGGATCAGGACACGATCCGCGCGGCCTATTTCGGAGCATGAGGGAGCGATGAGCGGACTAGACACCATCATCGAAGGCGTGCTGCTCGGCGGCGTCTATGCGCTGTTCGCGCTCGGCCTGTCGCTGATCTTCGGCATCATGCGCCTGGTTAATCTGGCGCACGGCGATCTGATCCTGCTTGCAGCCTATCTGGTGCTCAGCGCCACCACCGCGCTCGGCCTGCCGCTTGTAACCGCATCCCTGCTGGTCGTTGCCGCGATGTTCGTGCTCGGCTTCGTGCTGCAGCGGCTGGTCTTGGAGCGCGTGCTCGGCGACGACATCTTGCCGCCGCTGCTCGTCACCTTCGGCCTGTCGATCGTGATCCAGAACGGGCTGTTGCTCGGCTATGGCGCAGACAGCCGCCGCCTGCAGGCCGGCGCCTTCGAATCCTCGTCGGTGACGCTGGCCCCGGGTCTCAGCGTCGGCCTCGCGCCGCTGACGGCGCTGGTGACGGCGATCGCCGCCGTCGCGCTGCTTCAGCTGATCTTCTATCGCACCTGGCTCGGCCGTGCCTTCCGCGCCACCGCCGACAATCCCGCGATCGCGCAATTGATGGGCGTCAACGAGCGCAACGTCTATGCGATTGCGGTCGGGCTCTCGCTCGCGGTCTCGGTGATCGCCGCTGTCGTGTTCGGCATCCGTGCCAGTTTCGATCCGTCGATCGGGCCGGCGCGGCTGCTCTATGCGTTCGAGGCCGTGATCATCGGCGGCCTCGGCAGCCTGTGGGGCACGCTGGCGGGCGGTATCGTGCTCGGGCTGGCTCAGGCGATCGGGGGCCGGATCAATCCGGAATGGCAGATCCTGGCCGGCCATCTCACCTTCTTGGCCGTGCTGATGGTGCGGCCGCGCGGTCTCTTCCCGGCGAGGCGGACATGAGCGTCGGAAGCATCGACATGCCGGCAAGCCGGGAGCAGCACGCGGCCGATGTGCCGGTGTGGCAAATCCAGGTCGGCACGCGGCTGTCGCGCATCGCGGCCGTGGCCGGCATCGTGCTGGTCGCGGTGCTTGCCGTGTTGCCGGCGATCGCCTCGCGCAATTTGATCCAGGATCTGATCTTCGTCCTCACCATGCTGACATTGGCGCAGCTCTGGAACGTGCTGGCCGGGTGGGGCGGCCTAGTGTCGGTCGGCCAGCAGGCCTTTGTCGGGCTCGGTGCCTATGCGCTGTTCGCCGGCATCGTGATGGCCGGGCTCGATCCCGTGGCGGCGATCCCGCTGGCCGGGTTGTTCGCGGCGCTGATCGCCGCGATGCTCGGGCCCTTGCTGTTCCGGCTCGAGGGCCCATACTTTGCGATCGGCAGCTGGGTGGCCGCCGAGGCGCTGCGGCTGATCTGCGCCCAGTTCAAGTCGCTCGGCGGCGGCACCGGAATGTCGATCTCGCCGGGCGAACTGTCGCAGATGGTCGGGCTGAAGGCGGTGCAGGCGCTGCTCGGCCTGCGTCCGGCCGCCGCGCGCGACGTGCTGGTCTACTGGCTTGCGCTCTTGCTCTGCGTGCTGGTCACGCTCGGCATCTACGCTTTCATCCGCTCGCGCCATGGCCTCGCGCTGGCGGCCAGCCGCGACAATGCAGCGGCGGCGCGCAGCGTCGGCGTCCGCACCGCGCGGATCCGCCATATGCTATGGATCGCGGTCGCGTTCGCCAGCGGCATGGTCGGCGCCGTGGTCTATCTGCAGAAGGCGCGGATTTCGCCGGATGCCGCCTTCAGCGTCACCGACTGGACCGCATACGTGATCTTCATCGTCGTGATCGGTGGCGTGCGCACCATCGAGGGCCCGATGGTCGGCGTGCTGCTGCTGTGGGGGCTGGTCACCTGGCTAGCGCAGTACGGCAGCCTATATCTGGTCGTGCTCGGCACGCTCGCCATCCTGATCATGCTGTTCATGCCGCGGGGCGTGTGGGGCGCGGCGGCGCGGCGCTGGCAATTGCAGCTGTTTCCGACACAACGCTGGCTCGGCCGCAGCCGCTAGCGTATGGTGGGCTTAGATCGGATCTCGTTGGCTACGTGCTTGCTTCACCTCTCCCAAGGGAGAGGTGAACCTCCGCTGCCGATCCGATTCAAACTGATCTTATCGCGCCGTTGCGCTCAGAACATCGTGTTGTTGTTCGCCGGATTTTCTGGGATCGGCTGCACCACATCCCAATGCTCGACGATCTTGCCGTCCTCGAGCTTGAAGATGTCGATGATCGCGTTGCCGCGGGTGCCGGGCTCGCGCACGGCGTGGACGTGCAGGATCACGTAGTCGCCGTCGACGAACGAACGCTTGATCTCGCTGTGCGAGTTCGGAAACTTCTCGCGCAGGAAGCCGATGAACTTGCGGAAGCCGTCGGGGCCGTCGGCCGCGCCGGGATTGTGCTGCACATAGCGGTTGCCGACATAGGCGAGCGCAGCATCGGCGTCCTTCTGGTTCAGCCCTTTGTCGTAGAACGCCAGCACGGCTTTCCGGTTGGCTTCCTGCTGCGCCTCGCTGGTGGCCGCCATCGCGGAGGAAGACGCAAGCGCGAGGAAGAGAGCGGCGACGGCTGTCCGTGGCCGGAGAAGGGTCTTCATCTGGTAGCTCCCGAGGCTGAGCGATGGATAGCGCTCTCTACAGCGTCCGTGCCGTGCCCGGAAGAACGCACTCCCGGCTCACATGGTTACCCGCAGATACCGGCCCTATGCCGCCTTCGCCGCGGCGCCATGCGCGTGCTTGTCGATGGCGTCGATGATCTCTGGCCACATCGGGATCGGCAGCGCATGGCCCATGCCTTCGATCATCAGCAGCTTTGCGCCCGGGATCGAGACCGCGGTATCCTTGCCGCCTTCCGGATGCACCAGCGGATCGATGGTGCCGTGGATCACGAGCGTCGGCGCCTTGACGCTGCGCAGTCGCTCCTTGCGGCTGCCGGAGGCGAGGATGGCGCGGAGCTGGCGGCCGACGCCTTCCGGGTTGAGGCCGCGCTCGAAGGTGCGCCGCGCGCGTTCGGGATCGAGCGCCTCGTCTTCGGGGAAGGAGCCGTTGCGCAGCACCTTCCAGGTCTGGCCGTAGCGGACGAAATACTCTTCCTTGCTTTTCGGCGGCGGCGCCATCAGCACGGCGGTCGCCTCGCGGGTCGGGCCGGGGATCTTTGGATTGCCCGTGGTCGACATGATCGAGGTCAGCGACAGCACGCGCTCGGGAAAGGTGATCGCAACCTCCTGCGCGATCATGCCGCCCATTGAGGCGCCGACCAGATGCGCCTTGCGGATGCCGAGCGCGTCCATCAGCCCGATCGTGTCCCGTGCCATGTCGGCCAGTTTGTAGGGCGCCGCGACCGGGATCTTCAGGAAGCGCAGCTTGATGAGCTCGAGCGCGGTCAGCCGCTTGCCGCCGCTCAGTCGGGAGGATTTCCCGATATCCCTGTTGTCAAATCGGATCACGCGAAAACCGCGCGCGGCGAGCTGGCGGCAGAACTCGTCGTCCCAATGGATCATCTGGGCGCCGAGGCCCATGATCAGCAGCAGCGGCTCGGCATTCGCATCGCCGAAAACCTCGTAGCAGATGTCGATGTTGTTGGCGCGGGCGAGCTGCGGCGGCTGATGGGCGAGCGTGGTCACTGGCATCCCCTGCTGATGGCGCGGTCAGGAACCTCTATGCCATGGATTGACGCAGCGCAGAAGAGCCTCGACGTCGCTGGGCGCGCCGCGCAGTTGACCGATCAACGGCAACAGTGTCGTATGGCACGAACAAACCGAAGCGCGACAAGCGCTCGAACTTGCTGTGGAGGAGGGCCACATGGCCGACAAGGGCAACGACCCTGCCGTGATATGGCAGACGATGATTGGCGAGATGGAGAAGGGGTTCAACTCCTTCGGCAACCAGTTGATGAGCTCGCCTGAATTCTCGAAGGTGATGAACCAGGCCGGCGGCGTTGCGGCGGGCGCGCAGAAGCAACTCGGCGAGCTGATGGAGAAATATCTGCTGGCGATGAACCTGCCGAGCCGCGCCCAGCTGGTCGGCATGGCTGAGCGCCTGCAGTCGATGGAGAACCAGCTCAACGAGATCAAGACACTGCTGCAGCAGGTGCATCACAATTCGCTGGCGCCGGACGATGGATATGGCGCGACGCCGCGGCCGCCGCGCACGAAGCGCCCGCCATCGGAGGGAGACGGCAAATGAATGCGCCCACCCCGTTTGATTTCGCCTCGATCTCCGAGCGGGTCCAGTCCGAGGTGCAGCGCGCGATCCAGCGCAGCATCAAGGGCGTCGAGTATTTCTCGAGCTCGGGCCCCACGCTCGGCGAGACACCGAAGGACGTGCTGTATTCGCGCGGCACCATGAACCTCTATCACTACCGCCCGATGTCCGACGAAGTCTATCGCGTGCCGGTGCTGATCGTGATGGCGACCACCAACCGCGGCTACATCCTCGACCTGGTACCCGGGCAGAGCTTCATCGAATTCCTGCTCAAGCGCGGCTTCGACGTCTACATGCTGGACTGGACCGCGCCGAAGCCCGAGGAGAAGTCGCTGCGTATGGAGGACTACGTCCTCGACTTCATTCCGGAATCGATCCGTCGCGTGCAGCAGGATTCCGGCGAAAAGGACGTGTCGGTGATCGGCTATTGCTTCGGCGGCGTGCTGTCGCTGCTCTATGGCTCGATCTTCAACGACGGCCCGATGAAGAACCTGATCTGCTTCACGACGCCGATCGATTTCCGCGAGATGAAGCTGTTCTCGAACTTTGCCGACCGCCGCTATTTCGACGTCGACCGCCTGATCGACAGCACCGGCAACATGCCGCCCGAATTGATCCTGCAATCGTTCGACATGCTGCGGCCGGCCGCGCGCGTCGTTGGCCAGATCCAGCTCTGGGACAACATCTGGAACGACGAGTTCGTCAAATCGTACCGGATGTTCGACCGCTGGGCGACCGACACGCTGCCGCTGGCGGGCGAGTATTTCCGCGCCATCACCAAGGACTTGATGTGGGACAACAAGCTCTACAACGACACCATGACGGTCGGCGGCCGCCCGGCGAAGCTCGCTGACATCAAGGTGCCGATCCTGCACGCGGTCGCCGAGCACGACCACATCGTGCCGTACGATGCGGCAAAGCACCTCATCACCAAGATCGGCTCGGCGGACAAGGAGGAGGTGATGCTGAAAGGCGGTCACGTCTCGCTGGTCGCCGGCGCCAATGCAATCAAGCGGCTGTGGCCGAAACTGGACTCCTGGTTGGGCAAGAGATCGACATGACCGAACAACGTTCCTATCCGCGCCACGTCAAGACCGAGGCCGGCGACATCGAGTTCCGGCTGATGACGCGGGCCGACGAGGCCGCGGTGCTGGCCTTCGCGCAGAAGCTGCCGACGCATGACTTGCTGTTCCTGCCGCGCAACATCAGCCAGCCGAAGGTGCTGTCGGCCTGGATCAACGAGATCGAGCGCGGCGACATCACGAGCCTGCTCGCGATCAAGGATGGCAAGGTGGTCGGCTGCGGCACGCTGGTGCGCGATCCGCACTCCTGGTCGCCGCATGTCGGCGAGATCCGGATGGTGGTGTCACAAGATGTGCGCGGGCAGGGCGTCGGCCGGGCGTTGTCGCAGGAGACATTCGCGATTGCCCTCGGCGCCGGGCTGGAGAAGTTCTCGGTGCAGATGACGGTCGATCAGCGGGCGGCGATCACGCTGTTCGAAAGCCTCGGCTTCAAGGCGGAGGCCCTGCTGCGCGACCACGTCAGGGATGTCGAGGGCAAGACCCACGACATCGTCGTGCTCGGGCACAATGTGGCGCAGGTTCGGGCGCAAATGGAAGCATATGGGCTGCCGGACGCCGTTACAGGTAATTAGAGACCGTTTGACGCCGACCCTTTAGGCAGTCTGCCGGAAATTCGTGCCATTCACAGGTTTGTGATATCGCGCTGCAACATCGATGTTGCGATGCACCATGGGGTGTGTCATAACACCGTTGCCCCGGGCCAAAACGGACGGGGTGAGCCCATAGCTCAAACCTGAGGATGGAGAGACCCCAATGACCACCGAAACCAATTCCGTGCTGAACAGCGTCAAGGAAGCCTTCGCGCCCGTCACCGAGGCGTTCACCAAGCTCCAGAACCTGGAAGTTCCGGAGGCCGCCCGTGAGTTCGTGAAGAAGCAGGCCGAGGCCGCCAAGACCCGCGCCGCCGACGCGTATGCCGGCTCCGAGAAGGTGACCAACGTAATCGAGACCGCCGTTGCCGGTTCGGTGACCGAAGCCGCCAAGATCAGCCGCAACATTCAGCAGGCGCTCTACCAGGACGCCGAGGCGTTCTTCGCCGGCATCGACCAGCTCGCGTCCGCCAAGTCGCTGAGCGAAGCTGCCCAGATCCAGTCGGACCTGGTCCGCGCGCGTGGCGAACTGTTCGTCTCGCGGGCGAAGGCCACGTCGGAGTATCTCGGCAAGCTCGTCACCGACGGTGCGAAGTCCGCGCAGGACAACTTCGCCAAGGTCTACGGCAAGACCGCCTGATCGCGCTCGCGCTGACCAACTGCCCTTTTTGAAGGCCCGCCATTTTGCGGGCCTTCTTTTTTGCCGCACAGTCGTCATCCTGATGTGAAGCTAGTCCTCATCCACAGGTGTCGTCGCTCGGCTCGACCGGGCGACCCAGTACGCCGAGGCCTATCCGCTCAAGCACCACCGTCTCTGGAATACTGGATCACCCGCCTGCGCCTGCGCGGGTGATGACACTGAGCAAGCTGAGGGGTGCGAGTGGACGCAAACTAGCATACATTCGAAAGTCCTCATGATCCTTCCCGCCACCCTCGTCGCAATGCCCGTCGATGCCGAACGCGCGGCCGAGCTGCGGCGCGTGAAGTGGCTCGCGACCGGCGTGCTGGCGACAACCCTCGTCATCTTCATTGCATCGAAGGCGCTGCTGCCGCTGCATCCCGCTTTCGGCTTCGTCGCAGCTTTTGCCGAGGCCGCGACCATCGGCGGGCTTGCCGACTGGTATGCCGTCGTCGCGCTGTTCAAGCGACCGCTGGGCCTGCCGATCCCGCACACCGCGATCATCCAGAGCAATCAGGAACGCATCGCCGAGAAGCTCGGCGAGTTCATCGAGAACAATTTCCTGGAAGCCGGCCCGGTCGAGGCCAAGCTGCGCGAGATCGATTTCGGCACGTTCATCGCCGACTGGCTGCGCGACCGCAAACGTTCGGAGGATCTCGCCCGCTTCGTGCTGCGGATGCTGCCCGAAGCATTCGCGGCGACCGAGAACTCGGGCTTGATGCAGTTCATCAGCCGCCGCGTCACGACGCAGATCCTCTCAGTCGATCTCGCGCCGCTTGCCGCCGGCGCGCTGCGCGGCTTCGTGCAGGAGGGCAAGCATGAGGGGCTGCTCGACGACCTCTTGCGCGCGCTGCACCAGACGCTGACGCAGCAGGAGACGATGACGGTGATCCGCGACAAGGTCCGCGCGGAGATGCCGACGCTGCTCAAGCTCTATCGCGCCGACAAGTTCGTGGTGAACCGGATCATCGCCTCGGCCACGAAATTCTTCGAGGAGGTGCGCAACGATCCGCAGCATCCGTTCCGCGGCGAATTCGATCGCATGCTGCTGTCGTTCGTCGATCGGCTCGGCAGCGACAAGGCGTTCGCCGACCGCATCGACGGCCTCAAGCGCGACCTGCTGGCGCGGCCGGAGCTCGCCAATCTCGGGCGCACCATCTGGGCCAACGTCAGGGACTTCATCGCGCGCAGCGCCTCGGGCGAGTCGCAGGTGCTGCAGCATCAGTTGGCAAGGATGTTCGTCGAAGCCGGCGATGCGCTCGACGGCGATGCCGAGCTGCGCGGCGAGATCAACCAGGGCCTCGTCGCAATCCTGCGCACGGTGGTCGCCGAGCAGAAGAGCGGCGTCTCGACGTTCATCGCCGATCAGATGAAGAGCTGGGACATGGAGCAATTGATCTCACTGATCGAGGTCAATGTCGGCAAGGACCTGCAATACATCCGCTTCAACGGCTCGCTGATCGGCGGGCTTGCCGGGCTCGCGCTTTACAGCCTGGAATACGTGTTGCGGCTGCTGTGACCGATTGGGCACGGACGTCACAATAGTTGTGGCAAGTGTGATCTGGCCCGCTTGCACGAAAGTGATCGGTTCCCTAGCTTTTCAAGGTTGATTGTTGCGTTGCGGAACGATTCCGCCGGGTTTGCGTCGATCCTGTTGACCCATCCCTGCAGGCCTTTGCCTGATGATCCCATTGCCGACCGCCACGACGGCGTCGGAAGAGGAGTTGAAATGTCCGTTGCTGCGCAGACGCTACGCCCGCCGTCCAGGACGCTGATGTTTCTGGAAGGCCGCGCCATCCACGAGCTTGGTGCCTTTCTTGGTGCCTTGCCGCTGTTGAGCCTCGCGCCGCGCGGCGACGGGCATCCGGTGCTGGTGCTGCCAGGACTGATCGCTTCCGACATGTCGACCCGGCCGCTGCGCGATTTCCTCAAGAGCAAAGGCTACGCCGTCAGCGGCTGGCGCCAGGGCCGCAATCTCGGGCTGCGCTCCGGCGTGCAGGACGGCATGGTCGATCTGCTGCAGGAGATGAATGAGACCAGCGGCCGCAAGGTCTCGCTGATCGGCTGGAGCCTCGGCGGCCTCTATGCGCGCCAGCTTGCCAAGATGATGCCGGATCGCGTGCGCCAGGTGATCACGCTCGGCAGCCCGTTTGCCGCCGGTCCGAAGTCGACCAATGCCTGGCGCGTCTACGAGATGGCCAGCGGCCGCCGCGCCGACGAGGAGGATTCCCGTTTCGGCGGCTCGCTCGCCAGTGCGCCGCCGGTGCCGACCACTGCGATTTTCAGCCGCACTGACGGCGTCTGCGCCTGGCAAGGCTGCCGCGAGCAGAACTCGTCGATGACCGACAGCATCGAGGTCGAGAGCAGCCATTGCGGCATGGGCCATCACCCGGCCGTGGTCTACGCCGTTGCCGATCGCCTCGCGCAGAAGGACGGCGAGTGGGCCCCGTTCGATCGCAGCGGCTGGCGCAGCCTCGTCTATCCGGATCCCAATCGCTAGATCTTGCGAGGGCCCTCTCTTCACCTCGCCCCGCGTGCGGGGAGAGGTCGGATCGCATCGCAGATGCGATCCGGGTGAGGGGGAGTCTCCGCGCGAGTCGTCTCTCACCGTTATTTCGGAGGCAGCCCCTCACCCCAACCCTCTCCCCGCAAGAGCGGGGCGAGGGAGCAGACCGTGACCCCGCATTGTCGTTCCTCGACAAAACGCGTTATGCGTTGGGCATGCCGCAGCCGCTTGCCCGCATCGTCGACCAGCTGAAGCGCGAACCGTCGCGCACCGGCTCGATCATCATCACCGTGTTCGGCGATTCCATCGTGCCGCGCGGCGGCGCGGTGTGGCTCGGCACGCTGCTCGAATTCTTCAAGTCGCTCGACGTCGACGGCAATGTGGTGCGCACAGCGATGTCGCGGCTCGCCGCCGACGGCTGGCTCGAGCGCAGCAAGGTCGGCCGCAACAGTTTCTATCGCCTCAACGCCAGGGGCCGGCAGACTTTCGATACCGCAACCCGGCACATCTACGATCCGCCGCCGTCGGACTGGACCGGCCGCTTCGAGCTGTTGTTGATCGGCAATGCCGAGGACCGCGACGCGGCGCGCGAGGCGCTGAAGAATGCCGGCTTCGGCAGCCCGCTGCCCGGCGTGTGGGTGGCGCCGTCGGGCGTGCCGATCCCGGATGAAGCGGCGCGCGCGATCCGTCTCGAAGTCTCCGCGGAGGATGACAGCGGGCGCCGGCTGCTCAGCGAAAGCTGGCCGCTCGATCGCACCGCGGACGCTTATCTGAAGTTCATGAAGACGTTCGAGCCGCTGCATGGCTGGATCGCGCGCGGCGAGACGCTCAGCGACGCCGACGCCTTCACCGCGCGCATCCTGCTGATCCATCACTACCGCCGCGTCGTGCTGCGTGATCCGCTGTTGCCGGCACCATTGCTGCCGAAGGATTGGCCGGGCAGGGCAGCGCGCAAACTCTGCGGCGAGATCTATCGCGGGCTGCTTCCTGCGTCGGAACAATGGCTTGACGAGCATGCAACCAACGAGGACGGGCCGCTGCCGAAGCCCAACGGGGCCGTGGCGCGGCGTTTCGAGGGCATCTGAACATATTACAGAAATATCTTGCATTCTGAAATTTGTGTTATATATTTCCGCCTAACAACACACCGGGAGGTCGGCCATGTACACGCAGGCGCTCAACTCATCCGACGGCGACGATCGCGGCGTCGAGGATGTTGCCCGTGCCGCTCAGTTCCAGGCCCGCATCGATGCCGACGAGCGCATCGAGCCGAACGACTGGATGCCCGCGGCCTACCGCAAGACGCTGACCCGGCAGATTTCCCAACACGCCCACTCCGAAATCGTCGGCATGCTCCCTGAGGGCAACTGGATCACCCGCGCACCGTCGCTGCGCCGCAAGGCTGCGCTGCTCGCCAAGGTGCAGGACGAATGCGGCCACGGGCTCTATCTCTACGCCGCCGCTGAGACGCTCGGCACCTCGCGCGAAGAGCTGGTCGACGCGATGCTCGCGGGCAATGCGAAGTATTCCTCGATCTTCAATTATCCGACCCTGACCTGGGCCGACATCGGCACCATCGGCTGGCTGGTCGACGGTGCTGCGATCATGAACCAGATCCCGCTGTGCCGCTGCTCCTACGGCCCCTATGCGCGCGCGATGATCCGCGTCTGCAAGGAAGAGTCGTTCCACCAGCGCCAGGGTTTCGAGATCATGGTGACGTTGTGCCGCGGCACCGCCGAGCAGAAGGCGATGGCGCAGAACGCGCTCGATCGCTGGTGGTGGCCGGTGCTGATGATGTTCGGCCCGCCGGACCAGGTCAGCCAGCACAGCGACACCTCGACCAAGTGGAAGATCAAGCGCTTCTCCAACGACGAGCTGCGCCAGAAATTCATCGACGCCACCGTACCGCAGGCCGAATTCCTCGGGCTCACGATTCCAGATCCCGGCATGAAGCAGAACGAGAACGGCAATTGGGTGCACAGCCCGATCGACTGGGACGAGTTCAAGCAGGTGCTGGCCGGCAACGGCCCCTGCAACCGCGAGCGTCTCGCCGCGCGCCGCAAGGCGCATGAGGAGGGCGCCTGGGTGCGCGAGGCCGCGGCGGCCTATGCCGAGAAGCGCAAGCGCCGCCAGCTCGCGCAAGCCGCTGAATAAGGGAGCCCGAGATGGCCACGCCGAACGTTCCGCTCTGGGAAGTCTTCATCCGCAGCCGCAACGGCCTCGCGCACAAGCATGTTGGCTCGCTGCACGCGGCGGACTCGACGCTCGCCCTGCAGGCCGCGCGCGACATCTACACCCGCCGCGGCGAGGGGTTGTCGATCTGGGTGGTGCCCTCGAACGCGATCACCGCGTCCGATCCCACAGAGAAGGGCATGATGTTCGAGCCGGCGGAATCCAAGATCTACCGCCACCCGACGTTCTACGACGTTCCCGACGAAGTCGGGCATATGTGAATTTCACCCGTCATGGTGAGGAGGCGCGGTACGCGCCGTCTCGAACCGTGACACTCCGATCGTAACCGCGGCCATCCTTCGAGACGCCTGCTGCGCAGGCTCCTCAGGATGACGTCGAGCAAGTGGATGCAGGTGGATTAGAGCATGGCAACCGCCAATATCGAAGTCTCCGAAACACCCCTGGTGCTCTATGCGCTGCGCCGCGCCGATGATGCGCTGATCCTCGGCCATCGGCTGTCCGAATGGTGCGGCCATGCGCCGGCGATGGAAGAGGATATGGCGCTCGCCAATATGGGTCTCGACCTGCTCGGCCAGGCTCGCGAGCTCTACACCTATGCCGCCAAGGTCGAAGGCCGCGGCAACGACGAGGACAAGTTCGCCTATCTGCGCGACGTCAGGCAGTACCGCAACCTGCTGCTGGTCGAGCAGCCGAACGGCGACTTTGCCCGCACCATGGTGCGGCAGTTCTTCTACGCGGCATTCGCCGATCTCTACTGGCGCGCGATGATGGCCTCCACCGATCCGACACTCGCCGCGATCGCGGCGAAGTCGGAGAAGGAGAGCGCCTATCATGTCAGGCATTCGTCGGAATGGATCGTCCGGCTCGGCGACGGCACCGAAGAGAGCCATCGCCGCGCGCAGAATGCGATCGACGACCTCTGGGCCTATACCGGCGAGATGTTCGCGGTCGACGACGGCGAGCGCGGCCTGATCGACGCCGGCATCGCGATCGACCCGGCGGCGCTGAAGCCGCGCTGGCTGAAGACCGTGACCGGCATCGTCAACGAGGCGACGCTGGCACTGCCGAACAGCGACTGGATGCAGCAGGGCGGCCGCGTCGGCAGCCACAGCGAGCATCTCGGCCATCTGCTCAGCGAATTGCAGTCGATGCAGCGCACCTTCCCGGGGGCGACATGGTGACGGTTGCGCTCAGCGATGCCGATTTGCGCCGGCGCGCCTGGAGCGCGGCCGCGCAGGTGGTTGACCCCGAAATCCCGGTGTTGACGATCGCCGATCTCGGCGTGCTGCGCGATGTCGCGGTCCATGACGGCCATGTCGAGGTCGCGATCACGCCGACCTATTCCGGCTGTCCCGCGATGAACATGATCGCGCTCGAGATCGAGCTCGCGCTGGAGCGCGAAGGCATCCATCGGCCGAAGGTCCGCACCGTGCTGTCACCGGCCTGGACCACCGACTGGATGAGCGAGGACGGCCGCCGCAAGTTGAAAGAATACGGCATCGCGCCGCCGCAGCCCGGCTCCTCGCGCCGTGCGCTGTTCGGCGAGCAGCAGGTCGCGTGCCCGCAATGCGGCTCTGGCGATACCGAACTGCTGTCCGAATTCGGCTCGACCTCCTGCAAGGCGCTGTGGCGTTGCAAGAGCTGCCGTGAACCCTTCGATTACTTCAAGTGTCATTGACCATGTCGACACCACGCTTCCACCGTCTGTCCGTCAGCGATCTGCGCCGCGAGGCCTCGGACGCCATCTCGATGACCTTTGCGATCCCCGACGATCTGCAAGGCGACTACCGTTTCACGCCCGGCCAGTATCTGACCTTGCGCACCACGATGGACGGCGAGGAAGTCCGCCGTTCCTACTCGATCTGCTCCGGCCCCGACGACGGCGAGCTGCGCATCGCGGTGAAGAAGGTCGACGGCGGCGCGTTCTCGAACTGGGCGGCCGACGAGTTGAAGGCCGGCGATGAGCTCGACGTGATGACGCCGACCGGGCGTTTTGGTGTTGCCCATGCACCTGGCGAGGCGCGGACCTATGTCGGCTTCGCCGCCGGCAGCGGCATCACGCCGATCCTCTCCATCATCAAGGGCGTGCTGGCGCGAGAGCCGGACAGCCGCTTCTTCCTGTTCTACGGCAATCGTTCGACCGAAGGCGTCATGTTCCGCGAGGCGCTGGAGGAGCTGAAGGACCGCTTCATGCAGCGGCTCTCGGTGTTCCACGTCATCTCCGGCGAGGAGCAGGACATCCCGATCCTGCATGGCCGGCTCGACGGCGACAAGGTGCGGGTGCTGCTGCGCTCGCTGGTGCCGGCCGCAACCGTCGATCATGTCTTCGTCTGCGGTCCGGCCGCGATGAGCGAAACCATCGAGACGACCTGTCGCGAGATCGGCATCGCCGACGAGCGCATCCATGTCGAACGCTTCGTCTCGGAATTCGGCGGCAAGCCGCGTCCGAAGGTCGTCGTTCCCGCCGGCGCGCCGCCGAAGGCGATCGCCGGGCTGATCATCGACGGCAAGCGCCGCGAGGTGCCGGTGGCCGACGGCGAGTCGATCCTCGACGCCGCGCTGCGCGCCGGCATGGACCTGCCGTTCGCCTGCAAGGGCGGCATGTGCTCGACCTGCCGCGCCAAGCTGGTCGAGGGCGAGGCGCCGATGGATTTGAACTATTCGCTGGAGCCGTGGGAGCTGAAGGCGGGGTTCATCCTCACCTGCCAGGCCAAGCCGTGTTCGGACAAGGTCGTGGTCGACTACGACCACGTCTAATTCTACGGGCGCGTTGACACCCAAGGTGTTGCGCCCAACACTGACACCAAGAGGCCCGTCGCAACGGGCCCGCGCACAGGGAGTTCGATGTGAACGTGAAGGCCACGCTATCACCCGAGGATGTCGCCCGCGCCTGCGCGGATGCGATGTGGAAGGAAGACGACGCCAGCAAGGGCCTCGGCATGGAGCTGGTCGAGATCAAGCCGGGGCAAGCTACGATGGCGATGACGGTGCAGCCGCACATGGTCAACGGCCAGCGTATCTGCCATGGCGGCTACATCTTCACGCTCGCCGATTCAGCCTTCGCCTTTGCCTGCAACAGCCGCAACGATCGCGCGGTGGCGGCGCAGGGCAACGTCACCTTCATCCGGCCGGGCAAGCTCGGCGATCGCCTGGTGGCGACCGCGCGTGAGGTCTCGCGCAGCGGCCGCTCGGGAATCTACGACGTGCGCGTCACTGCCGGCGGCAGCGTGATCGCCGAGTTCCGCGGACATTCGCGCGTGATCCAGGGCACCTGGCTGCCGGACACGGACATCAAGGCATAAGGTTTCGGGGGAAACGTCGATGGCGGCAAAGCTCAGGGTTGCGGATAGCGGTTATCACGCCGAGCTCGATGCGGCCGAACGCGCCTCGCGCGACGAGATCACGGCGTTGCAGACCAGGCGGCTCGCCTGGTCGCTCAAGCACGCCTATGACAATGTCGCGCACTACAAGAAAAGCTTCGAGGCCGCGGGCGTGCACCCCACGGACTTCAAGCAGCTGTCCGATCTCGCCAAATTTCCATTCACGGTGAAGACCGACCTGCGCGATAATTACCCCTTCAACATGTTCGCGGTACCGCGCGAGCAGCTGGTGCGGGTCCATGCCTCCTCGGGCACGACGGGCAAGCCGATCGTGGTCGGCTACACCAAGGCTGATATCGACACATGGGCCGATGTGATGGCGCGCTCGATCCGCGCCGCCGGCGGCCGCAGCGGCATGCTGATGCACAATGCCTATGGCTACGGCCTGTTCACCGGCGGTCTCGGCGCGCATTACGGCGCCGAGCGGCTCGGCTGCACCGTGATCCCGATCTCCGGCGGCATGACCGAGCGGCAGGTGCAGCTGATCAACGATTTCAAGCCCGACATCATCACGGTGACGCCGAGCTACATGCTGGCGATCCTCGACGAGTTCAAGCGCCAGGGCCTCGACCCGCGCAAATCGTCGCTGAGGTTCGGCATCTTCGGCGCCGAGCCCTGGACCAACGCGATGCGTGTCGAGATCGAGCAGGCCTTCGACATGGACGCGTCAGACATCTATGGCCTGTCGGAAGTGATCGGCCCGGGCGTCGCGCAGGAATGCGTGGAGACCAAGGACGGCCTGCACATCTGGGAGGATCACTTCTATCCGGAGGTGATCGATCCCCTGACAGGCAAGGTGCTGCCCGACGGCGAAAAGGGCGAACTGGTGTTCACCTCGCTGACCAAGGAAGGGTTTCCGATCATCCGCTACCGCACCCGCGATTTGACGCGGCTGTTGCCCGGCACGGCGCGGCCCGGCATGCGGCGGATGGAGAAGGTCACCGGCCGCTCCGACGACATGATCATCCTGCGCGGCGTCAACGTGTTCCCGACCCAGATTGAAGAAGTTCTGCTGGCGACCGATTGGTGCGGCGGCCATTTCGTCATCGAGCTGACCCGCGAGGGCCGCATGGACGAGATGACGGTGCTCGCCGAAGCCCGGCCCGAGAGCTGGGACGGCGAGGGGCTCACCGCGCATGCCGAGAAGGTATCTGCCTTCATCAAGAACACGATCGGCATTTCCACCCGCGTCCGCGTCGTCGCGCCCGAGACGTTGGAGCGTTCGCTCGGCAAGGCGAAACGGGTTTACGACAAGCGGCCTAAAGAATAGCCTCTCGCCCGCAATCCAGGAGGGCGCGGGATTTCCATGGCCGATACCAGTGAGACAACCGCTGCGGAGATCGTGGCCCATATAAGCAGCGGCAAGGTGACCGCAGTCAGCGTCGTCGAGGCGGCGCTCGATCGCGCGGAGCGGCTCAAGCATCTCAACGCCTTCATCGTGCTGAACCGCGACGGCGCACTGGCCGCGGCGCGCGAGGTCGATGCGGGGAAGCGCACCGGCGTGCTGGCCGGGCTTCCGATCGTCGTGAAGGACAACATCAACACGTCGAACCTGCCGACGTCGGGCGGCACACCGGCGCTGCAACATGCGCGGCCGGCGCGCAACGCACCGTCGCTGCAAAAGCTGCTCGACGCCGGCGCCGTCGTCATCGGCAAGACCAATCTGCACGAGCTCGCCTTCGGCATCACCAGCACCAATCTCGCACCCTTCGCCGGACCGGTGCGCAATCCCTACGACACCAACCGGATCCCGGGCGGCTCGTCGGGCGGAACGTCGGCGGCGATCGCTGCGCGGATCACGACCTGCGGCCTCGGATCGGACACCGGCGGTTCGACCCGCGTGCCCGCGGCGCTGACCGGGACCGTGGGTCTCCGGCCGTCGGTCGGCAATGGCGGCGCCGAGCGGCGCTACCACGACGACAACCAGGTGGTTCCGATCAGCCATACCCGCGACACCGTCGGCCCGATGGGCCGCACCGTCGCCGATGTCGCGCTGCTCGATGCCGTGATCACGGGCGCGCCGCAGGCCGCAGCCATTCCATTGCGTGGCGTGCGTCTCGGCGTTCCCGCCTGTTTCTGGAGCGGGCTCGATCGCGATGTCGAAGCCGTCGCCCGTGCAGCCTGCACGCGGCTCACCGCCAATGGCGCGGTGCTGGTCGACGTCGATATGCCCGGCCTGTTCGAGCAGAACGACAAGGTGTCCTTCGTCGTCGCGCTGCACGAGCCGATCGCCGATATCCCGGCTTGGCTCGCCGCCTCCGGGATCGAGGGGATCGCGCTGTCCGACATCGCGGCCGCCGTCGCCAGTCCCGATGTCGTCGGTGCCTTCGGTGCGATCACGGCGGACGCCTTCGGCGCTGCCTATGACGATGCGATCAAGGCGCAGCGGCCGGCGCTGCAGGCGATCTTTGCCGCGTATCTCGGGAACAACAAACTAGATGCCATCCTGTTTCCGACCACGATCGCGCCCGCGCCGCTCATCGACGAAAAGGCCGGATCCGGCGAGATGTCGGTCAATGGCGGCGAGCCGGTGCCGACCTTCGGCACCATGATCCGCAACACCGATCCCGGCAGCAATGCCGGGCTTCCCGGGTTGTCACTCTACGCCGGCATGACGCCCGGCGGCCTGCCGGTCGGGCTCGAGCTCGATGGTCCGGTCGGCAGCGATACAAGACTGCTCGGGCTTGGCCTGTCGATCGAGGCGATCCTCGGCACGGCGCCGCCGCCGAGGCTCTGAACCGTCGGTCTCAACAAGCCCCTTGAATTGATCGGTCAGTCGATTAGTCATGACGAGAGGCCACCCGGCCGCCGCCATCCGCGCGCGTTTGCAGCGTGCTTCATGACCAAGACTGGACTGCTCATGCCGCCGGCCCCGCAAGCAAACCGTCATCCCATCGATGCCCGCTGCGTCCGCCTGCTGACGAAGGCGGAGAACGCGGCGGCGGTGGCGCCGGTGGTGGAGACCCATGCACTTTCGCGCGGCGACAACGACGTCCTGATCGAGGTGAAGGCGGCGGCGGTCAATCCGTCGGACGTCAAGGCCGCGACCGGGCTGATGCCCTATGCCGTCTTCCCGCGCACCTCCGGCCGCGATTACGCCGGCGTCGTGATCGACGGACCGCCGGGCTTGATCGGGCGCGAGGTGTTCGGCTCGTCCGGCGACCTCGGCATCCGCCGCGACGGTACCCACGCCACGCATCTGGTGGTCGAGGCCGATGCCGCGGTGGACAAGCCCGCCGGCATTTCCTGGGACGAAGCCGCCGGGATCGGCGTGCCCTTTGTCACCGCGATGGAAGGCCTGCGCCGCGCCGGTCTGCCGAAGCCGGGCGAGACCGTGCTGGTGATGGGCGTCAACGGCAAGGTTGGCCAGGCCGCGGTGCAGATCGCGAGCTGGCGCGGCGCGCGCGTGATCGGCGTGGTGCGCAGGAGCGAGCCCTATGAGGGCCATAGCAATGCGCCGGTCGAGGTGATCGATGCCTCTGCCATTGATGTCGCGGCGCAAGTGCGCGAGTTGACCGGCGGCAAGGGCGCCGACATCGTCTACAACACGGTCGGCGATCCCTATTTCCAGGCCGCGCACCAATCGCTGGCGCTGCGCGGCCGCCAGATCCTGATCGCGGCGGTCGACCGCATCGTGCAGTTCAACATCCTCGAATTCTACCGCGGCCAGCATACCTATGTCGGCATCGACACGCTCGCATTCTCGTCGGTCGCGACCGGCGAGGTGCTGCGCGAGCTCGCGCCCGGATTTGCCAGCGGACATCTCAAGCCGTTTCCGATCAAGCCAAGTGCGATCTATCCGCTGGAACAGGCCAAGGCGGCGTTCGTTGCCGTGGCCGGCTCGTCGCGCGACCGCGTGATCCTGCGGCCATGATGACGGGATAAACTGAAGCATGATGAGATTAGGTTTGATCTGGAGCGGCGGCGGAAGTTCACCTCTCCCTTGGGAGAGGTCGGCGCGTAGCGCCGGGTGAGGGGTTACGCTCTCTCGTTGGAGCAGCGGCCCCTCACCCGATTTGCTGCGCAAATCGACCTCTCCCCAATGGGGAGAGGTAAACCCAGCCTGCGGACCCGTTTCAACCCAAACTCATCCCGGTCTAGGATCAAGAGAACAGTATGGACCCCGCAACGATCGTCATCCTCGCCGCCCTGATCATCGGCCTGATCTATGGCTCGGTCGGGCTCGTCAGCGGCTTCTGCATGATGAGCGGGCTGCGCGGCTGGTGGGCCGAGGGCGACGGCCGGCTGGTGCGCACTTACGCGCTGGCGATGGGGATTGCGATCGCGGCCTCGCAACTGCTCGCGGCGGCGGGCCTCGTCGATCTCGGCAAGTCGATCTATCTGCAGCCCTCGTTCTCGGCGCCGGTCATCTTCCTCGGCGGGCTCTTGTTCGGCTACGGCATGGTGCTGTCGAACGGCTGCGGCTCGCGGGCCTTGGTTCTGCTCGGACGCGGCAATCTCCGTTCCTTCGTGGTCGTGATCGTGCTCGGCATCGTCGCCGAGATGACGCTGAAGGGCCTGATCGCGCCTGCGCGCATCGCGATGGTGCAGGCGTCGCAGGCCACGGTCTCAGCCAACTCGGTGCCGGCGCTGCTGGCAGGCAGCGGCCTCGGCGCGGTGCCGGCGCGAATGGTCGCGGCCGCGGTGCTGTCGGCCATCCTGATCATCTTCGCCTTTGCCCATGTCCCGTTCCGCAAGTCGCCGGGCCAGATCGCGGCCGGCCTGATCGTGGGCCTGCTGGTGGCGGGGGGCTGGTACGCGACCGGCTATCTCGGCGCCGATGATTTCAATCCGGTGCCGGTGACGTCGCTGACCTTCATCGCGCCGATCGCCGACGCGCTGCAATACGTCATGCTGTCGACCGGCTCGACGCTCAATTTCGGCATCGTCACCGTGTTCGGCGTGTTCGCCGGCAGCCTGGTCACGGCGCTCGCCACCGGGCGTTTCAAGCTCGAAGGCTACCGCTCGCCGCAGCACATGCTGCGCTCGGCAGGTGGTGCCGTGCTAATGGGCGCGGGGGGCGTGATGGCGTTCGGCTGCTCGGTCGGGCAGGGGCTGACCGGCCTGTCGACGCTGTCGCTGTCGTCGTTCATCGCCATCGCCGGCATCATGCTCGGCACCGCCGCCGGCCTGCGCGGCGCGCTGCGGGTCAGGCCGCTTGCAACGGCCTGAGGCTGAAAGAGCGATGATCTCCGCGCAAACGCGTTCTGCGTTTGTCGCGAGGGAAAACTGCTTCGACTTTTCCGGATCATGCTTTGGAGCATGATGAGATTAGGGCGTATACGTATAAATCTCAATCGGGTACCCGCGTGCGGGATTGTGAGATTCCGGATTGCCGTCAAAAAGCTGACATTGAAGATGCCCGAGTGAATGTCCGCTAAGGGCCCAATACGCGACGTTACTAAGATGCCGGTTGCGCCGCCGGCAGTTTCCAACTTCCCTCAAGTATCTCTTTGCGTGGCCTGTATAGCCGCATCGTGAAATTCCAACCCTCGACGATCTGCAGACAGTTCGGCGTATCCTTGCCGCAGCCGCCGAACTGGATGGTGTAGACCCCGGCTCCATCCGCCTTGGTGGTCAGGTTGTTGAGAGAATATGCGCCGAATTCGTTCTTCTCGAAGAAGCCTTGGCCGTTGTAGACGCTAATGGACCAGAAGCCGTCCACCGGAACATCCTTGAGCGTCAGGCGATAGACCGTCTTGCCGTCGTTCTTCGGCGGGAAGACGCTTTGGTAGTCGGCGGCATAGCGCGGGTTGCCGCCCCAGCCGATGGCTGTGCCGATCAGATGGTCAATCGGATCGACCTCATCCTTCCGTCCGAAACGGTCGACCGTCCCGCCGAGCGACCCCAAGCTCTCGAGCGCGGCCCTGGCCTTGGTCTGCGACGTCAGGTCCCAATTCGGCACCTCGAACTTGCCGGCGCTTGCCTGCCGCACCTCGATTGCGTCCTGCATAGCATTCGCGGCCTTCACGTCCTGCGGGTCCTCGGGATTGGCCAACGTGCGGACGATGACGTAGACGTAGCGAGTACCGACCTTGTTCTTGTCGTAGGTGAAGGTGCCGGGGCCGTACACCACCTCGGTCGTGTAGTGATCCTGCGAGATCACCTGCATCGACATGAAACGCTTGCCGGCGTCCGGCAGCTTGATCGTGAGCGGGGCCGCATCGAGATCGAACACGCCATGCGAGTACAGGGTGTCGCGGTTCATCCGGACCACGTCCTGCTTGTCGATCGAGGCCATTTCGCGCCGGTGCGTGAGCTTGCCGAACGAAGCGTCGTCGACCGCGGCCTTCCGGAAGTAGAGGTCGCTCTCCGCGCGGACGAAGTTGTGGGCGTTGACCGCGGTGGGTTTGGCATCCTGAGCGATTGCCGCAGATGCGGACATCAGCATAAGGGCAAATACCAGACGGGCCGCCGATTTCATCGCCATAACTCCCTACTTCGCGGCTGCCTTGGGGGCGCCCAGCTCCTCGTCGACCTCGTCCTCGAACGCGCGCTTCTTCCCTGCGACAAAGCGCCTGTAGCCCTCCGGGTCGATCCAGGCCTTCACGCCCTCGGTCTCCGCCCGCTTCCGCTTGCCTTCGAGGTCGTAATACTCGTTGTGCTGAGCGAGCCATATGTCCGGCTTGATCATCTCGAGCGCGTGGTGGGTGTTGCGGTAGTCGTCCTCGATGCCGGGGTACGAAGGGTCCTTCGCCACGCGGTAGCCGGGGTTGAACCCGGCGCCGTCGGGGAAGGCCACGATATAGGCCTTGCCGTCGACGACCAGGTTGGCGATCCAGGTGGTCGCTCCCCGCGTGTGGCCCGGCGTGTGATAGGCAGTAAGCAGGACGTCGCCCATCCTGATCTGGTCGCCATCGCGCAGCACCCGATCGACCTTCACGCCTTCGTAGGCGAAGTCGTTCGCGTACTTGAAATCGTCCTTGTCGCCGCTCTCCATCGCCGCGACATCGTCCTTCATGACGGCCAACTGCGCCCCCGTCAGCTTCTTCATGAAGGCGAAGGCGCCCGCATGATCGATGTGTGCGTGGCCGTTGATCATCAACTTGATATCTTCGGGCTTGAATCCGAGCTTCCGGATCGAGTCCACGATCATCGGACCGGAGGACGGCATTCCAGTGTTCATCAGGACGTGGCCCTCGGATGTGGTGAACAGGAAAACCCCCAACCCCTTTGTGCCCACGAAGTAGATCGGCCCGACGATCCTGACGGGTTCGGCCGGCTCTTCCCACTTCAGCACCTTTTTTGCCAAAGAGATGAAGAGATTATTGTCGTTCGCAAGTTGCTCCTTCGTTGGCAGATTACTAGGAGGAAGCGTTTGTGCCATTGCATGCGCTGGTGCGAGAACGGCAGTAGCGATCAGAATTGCACCAATTCGAATTGGCGAAGCCATTTTCAACTCCACGGAATTGGTCATCTAGTTGGTTAAGCATAAGCTGAAAAATAGCCAATGGAAGGTGCTGTGGAAACTGTAGCGGTAGAAACCCGCTGATCGTTTGTCGGCTCAGGGGCCACAAGCGGCGGTCGAGGGAAGCAGGACCCCGCGTCCGATCCACCCGCATAGCCGACATCGCAATAGCCTCAGCCTTGTTCGGCCTGGAGTAGGTAGCAGACGCCGCGCGCCCACCGAGGATGCCTTACTCTGGAGCGATCCTGTAAACATCGCCGGGTTCAAGGTTGAGTTCCTCGAACATCCTTTGCTGCTTTTCCGTGAGAACAGCTGGTACAACTTCCGCCGTCCAGCCTTCGGGAACAGCCGCAAGGACCAGCGTCAGGGCCTGATTTGGCTTGGCCAAGGCTAACCACATCTGCCTCGTCGGCCGCGGCGCGTCGTCTGAGGTCACCTCAACGAGAGTGAACGAATTGCCGAAAGACTCTGCCATCACCGGCCAATGCTGCAGCGCGTCGCTAGTTGCTAGTTCGGGGCGGTGGGACGGGCCCGCCAATCAACCTGTAGGTTGGAACCCAAGCGGCGTTCCACGATTCTATCGTCGCGCCGCAAACCGAGCATTCGAAGCTGCCGACCCAGGGCCATCGCCTCGGTTCGGCTATAGACCGCGCCACATCGACAGGATCGGTTATAAGAATCGAGCATGCCAATTTATGCGCCCAAAAGGCGAAGCAGCCACTGCGAAAATCGAACTAGGCCGCTGAGGCTGGAATAGCCTGTAACCGACGTGTGGGGTGTCCGCCTTGCTCCCAATTCGGCATGTGGTTACGCTCCACAGTGAGCTCAATTCGGTGCTGGCAAAGACTTCATATGCTAACGAAGACCCGCGAGTACATTGATTTTTGGATCGAGAATAGCGTTCACGCTGCGGAAGAATACGGGACACCAGGCGCTTCCCAAAGCGTGGACGTACTGGTTGAGCGGCTCGTTGATGGCGCCAAGAATCAAAACATCACGCGAGAGGCCATCGAGAAGAAGGTTGGTGATCTAGAACAGTACATTGAGGGAAAGCTCGCGGCTGCCAACCGGATCGAGCGGGATCGCCGCAAATAACATCGACTTGCACCTGAGCTCCAGCCACGAAGTCTCTTCTGTCTTAGCTCCGATCACGAAGGCACTGCGGGAATAGCCATGGCAATGCGAGAGGAAATAAAGCGAGTGCCGCAACACCAGGTATGTCGCAACAGCTCTACTCAACACTGCTAGTGTTGGGCGAGTCTCTCGAGAAGAAAGCCGACAGACAAATGGCAGATGAACGCTGATCGCTTAAGGGGAAAGAACATCCCGGAATAAGACTTTAAAACGCCTCACCGGCCGGCCTTGCCCCCGACCTCTCGCGCTATCCGCTCCGCTCTGAGACGTCTGTGGTTTTCTTGGAACTCTGGATCGGCCTGACTGTCTGCAATCCTTTGCCGCGCACCGTTTGGGTTTTGCGCCTTGCGGTCCGCCTCGTCGGCTACCTGCTGCTGGGCGGAGCGTTTCCGTTCGGTCATTGCTCGATTCCTTGCACTCATCGATCAGGGCCGTATCGCCCTGCGAAGATATTTGGAGGAAGGAGTCATCAAGTCACTTCGCGTAACCTTGGGATCGGAGCCACGCGATCCGACGCTCTCCATTCATCCAATCGTCAATTTCCGTCTTGCTTGTGAAACCCTTGATTTCTCGGGGTTCTGCGCCTGCGTACTCGGCGATGATAGCCCAGTCGCCTTCAGAGTTACGGACTGGTTTGAAACTCACTTTTACCTTTGCCATGCCGAACTATGCAGCAAAGTGCGCAAAAAGTGAAGCTCGCGGAAGCATTTGGAGCCGCCGGCCCGACCGACGCTTTGTCCTTTTGCTGTGCAGAGGAGGAGCCGCCATATTTCCGGGCACCAAGGTCCATCAATTACCATGTTCGGAGCAAACCACCACTCTTGTGAAAAGCGCTATTGGATTTCTTATTGTACTCTCTCAACCGTTGGTGTAGTCTCTCAAGCATCGATACTGGCCGAACAACTGTTCCGCTTTCGCCTCAGTTCCTGACGGCGCGCACGTTTCAGACATTCTCCAACATCGACGAACTCGGACACTGGCCGCAACTCTGCGCGTCAGATCCTGCGCGTATACGAAAGGACGACCTGATGAACACAGGTACAGTGAAGTGGTTTAACAGCCAAAAAGGCTTCGGCTTTATTCAGCCGTCAAACGGCAGCAGCGACGTTTTTGTTCACATCAGCGCGGTCGAACGCGCCGGCATGGGCACTCTCAGCGAAGGTCAGACGGTGTCTTATGACGTCGTCGCAGACCGTCGTACGGGCAAGTCCGCCGCTGACAATCTTCGTGCTGCTGCTTAAGTAAGAGTACGACAGACCTGTCGCTCTCGCCACGGATGTACTGGCAGAGCTTGTGGTCATGCCCCGTTCCCAAATCTTTGGGGGCGGGGTTTTTGATGGAATCCAGTCAAAGCAATACCCAAGTAAGCTCGTCGGTGGCTTCCCGTCAAAATCATTGCGCGTAGTTGCCGAGAGAAGAGCCGACAATTTGGCCTGAACTGCAATCGTCAAGCCAACCTAAGCATGACGTTAATACTAGCGGCAGCCTCAGATCGCTGGACCGCTGACACGTAGTTTCGATCCCTGGCGAAAGACAGCAAAGACTGTTCGAAGAGCTGAACCACGAGCGATGCATGCAGACTGCGGAGTTACCTCCGCTGCCAGGGATGCCTTTCCTGTTTATTTCGCTGCCTCGCCCAATGCGACCTTTCCAAACTCTTCAAGAACCCTTTCGAGAGTGGATTGGGCGGCCGTGCAATTCGACAGACGTGGTAAGTTAAGAGCAAAGCAGGAGATCAAATGAGCATTGTAAAGCGGCATCTGGCCGAGCAGGAAGAGCGGCTGGTCTTAGTCGAGGAAATCTGCATCGATATAGGAGCACTCGTCTTGGATACCGCTACCGACGAAGTCTACTTTTCTGCAGATGAAGAGGCTTACAGGAACGCCTACGTCGCTGTGTTTCAAGCGTGGGCGAAGGGTACCATCAAGGGCACCGCTGAACAGATATTCGACGCTACAAAATCTATACTCGAGGATTAGCGAACCCGCCAAGGCAAAAATGGTCCGCACGTGAGCGCGTCAGGCTCCGGAAGCAAGGGGGTGCATTCCAGCCCCGTTGGAGCAGCAGAAACCGTGAGGTAAACACATGTCCTATGCGTATAAGCTCAATGAAGACGTTCGCCACCAACCGCAGGGCGACAAGGACGTACGGGAACTGAACCGCCTGCGAATTACACCATCGTACAGCAAATGCCCGTCGAATCCGACGGACGGGTAAGGTACCGCATTAAGTGTAAGTCCGAGGTCAAACCGTCTCAACTTAACTTCGTCCTGCTCTAGGCCCGCGCCGGCGCATCCGCGAGCGAGCTCAGCGCGATGCCGCCGACGATCAGGGCCGCGGCGATCGCCAGCGAGAGATCGATCGGTTCGCCGAGCAGCAGCGCCGCGGTCAGGATACCGACGATCGGGGTCCCCGTCGTGCCGAGCGAGGTGGTCAGCGCCGGCAGGCTCTTGTTGACGACAGACATCGCCCAATAGGCCAGCGCCGTGCCGATGAAGCCGGAATAGAGGAACAGCAGCACGAGGTGCGGCGACCATGTCACCGTGGGCACGCCCTCGGTGACCAGCGCCGTGATGGTCAGCACCAGCGTTGCGACCAGCACCTGCCACAGCAGGAGCTGCAACGGCGTCGCGATCCAGCGGTGCGACCGGATATAGATGATGTTGGCGGCCCAGCAGATCGCGGCGAGGATGATCATGCCGGCGCCGGCGATCACGTGCAGATTGCTCCAGTCCAAGGATGCCGGGTTGAGGATGACGCAGAGCCCGGCGAGCCCCGACGCGACGCCGACGAGTTTCAGTGCGCCGAGCCGCTCGGTTCGCGCGGCGCCGGCGGCGAGCGCGACCCAGAGCGGCGTGGTGTAGCCCAGCACGATGCCCTTGCTGGCCGGCAGATAGCGCAGGCCGGCGGCGACGAGCGTCGAGAAGAACGTCATGTGCAGCAGCGCCACGCTGAGCACGACCGGCACATCGGCGATCCGCGGAATGATCAGATTGCCGCTGGCGCGCAGGATCACCAGCAGCGCGACCAGGGCGACCCAGCTGCGGATCGATGCAGTCCACAGCGGCGGCACCGCCTCGACCAGCGATTTCGTCACCGACCAGTTGATGCCCCACGCCAGCACCACGACGATGAACAGGGCGGCGGCCTTGGCAGGGGAGAGTGACTGGTCCACGACAGAATCCTTGCGGGCGATACCCCCTGTGAATAGGATCAGGCTGGCTCTCTCGAAAGAGCCAGATTGGATAGAACCAAGGAGCCAGATTGATCCTCGCCGAACTGCTCGACCTGAAGCGGACTGACGATGCCGGGTTGACTGCGCAGCTGACCCAGCAGATGCGTGCGCTGATGGCAAGCGGCCGGATCAGGAGCGGCGCTGTGCTGCCGTCGAGCCGCACGCTGTCGGCCGAGCTCGACGTGTCGCGCAACACGGTGACGCACGCCTATGAGCAGCTCGCGGCCGAGGGCTATCTGCGTGTCGCCGCGCGGCGGCGGCCGGTGGTATCAGACGATATCGAGGCGCGCTTCGCCAAGCCTGTAGCTGCGCCGCGGCGCGAGACGGTCCGCAAACCGCTATTGTCGCCCTGGGCCTTGCAGCTCTCCGACACGGATTGGCCGCTGTCGTACCAGGCGAAGTTCCGGCCGCTGCGTTCCGGGCTGGCGGATGCGCGCGAATTTCCGCACGAGATCTGGGCGCGCTGCCTGCGCCGCAGCGCGCTGCGCCGCCGCTTCAACGACCAGACCGTCGTCAACCGGCCGAGCCTGCGCGAGGCCTTGCGCGATTACCTCGAGGTGAGCCGCGGCGTGCACGCCGAGGCAGATCATATCCTGATCCTGCCGGCCGCGCAGGCGGCGCTGACGTTGATCGCCGCGACCGTCATCGCGCCCGGCGATGCGGTGTGGACCGAGGATCCCGGTTATCCCGGCGCCGCGGCGGCGTTTCGCGCGGCAGGTGCCGACGTCGTCGGCGTCAGGCTCGATCCATGGGGCATGATGCGGATGCGCGAGGCGCGTGCGCCGAAGCTCATCTTCACGACGCCGTCGCATCAACACCCGACCGGGCGGGTGATGCCGGTTGCACGCCGCACCGAACTGCTCGCGGCGGCCGAGCCCGGCAAGACCTGGATCGTCGAGGACGATTACGACGGCGAGTTTCATTATGACAGCCGTCCGATGCCGGCGCTGCAGGGGCTCGATCGTGAGGGCCGCGTGCTCTATCTCGGCACGTTTGCAAAAGCGATGACCGCCGACATCCGGATCGGCTATCTGGTGGTGCCGCCATCATTGGCGCAGACGATGGAGATCGCGCAGCGCCACCTCGGATTGATCGCGTCCGTCCACGTTCAGGAGGCATTGACCGACTTCATGGCCGACGGGCATTTCCTGGCGCATGTCAGGCGGATGCGGCGGATCTACCGCGCGCGCCGCGACCATCTCGCCGCAGCGTTGGCGCGGCAGCTTGCGCCGGTGCTCACCGCCGAGGTCCCGCCGGGCGGAATGCAACTGATCGCCCGTTTCAAGGATGGCGCCGCGGACCAGAATGCGGTCTCGCGGCTGGTGGCCGCCGGCGTCGAGGTGCGCGCGCTGTCGAGCCTCGCGCTGCAGCGGCCGCGCGACCACGGCCTGTTGCTCGGCTTTGCCGCCTGGCGCGAAAACGAGATCGGCGCCGCGGTGCGGACCATGGCGAACTGCCTGACCGGCAAGCGGGCGGCGCGTGGGTAGACGGCGAGGGATGTTCGCGCAAATTCGGAATATTAGAAATATACTGCTGAGTTGCCCGACGTGTCAAGCGACCTTGTCGAACGCCGGCGGCCGCCGGCCGCCGGCTCCTTTGCATGGGGTTGTTTTCGATATTTTGTCCGCGCAGGCTCACTCCGCCGCCTTGGTGACGATCCGCACCTCCGACGTCAGCGTCTTGTGCACCGGGCATTTGTCGGCGATCTCCATCAACCGCTTGCGCTGGTCGGCATCGAGGTTGCCCTCGATCCTGATGACGCGCTCGATCTGGTCGAGCATGCCCTCGCGCGTCTCGCATTCCTCGCAATCCTTGGCGTAGATCTTGTTGTGCTGGAGCGTCACGGTGATGCGATCGACCGGCAGCGACTTGCGGTCGGCATACATCCGCATCGTCATCGAGGTGCAGGCGCCGAGCCCGGTGAGCAGGAAGTCGTACGGTCCGGGACCGCTGTCATCGCCGCCGACGCTGACCGGCTCGTCGGCGGTCAACCGGTGCGGACCGGTGGTGACGATCTGCTGGAACTTGCCGTTGCGGGTCTCCTGCACCACGACGTTGCGCGGCGCGCTGCCGGTGTCGGCCGCGGGCTGAGCCGCGAGATCGACATAGCGTTCCGCCCAGGCCCCGATCACGTCGGCGACATAGGCGGCGTCCTGCTTGCCGCTCAGGAGATGATCGGCGCCCGCAAGCGAGACGAAGCTCTTCGGGTGCTTGGCCGCGATGAAGATGTTGGTGGCGTTGTCGATGCTGACGGTATCGTCGGTCGGCGAGTGCATGATCAGCAGCGCCTTGTGCAGCGTCTTGACCTGCGCCATCAGTTTCTGCTCGGCGACGTCGTCGAGGAATTCGCGTTTGATGCGGAACGGGCGGCCGGCGAGCGACACTTCGCCTTCGCCCTGCGCGCGGATGTCCTCGATCCGGTCCTTGAAGAGATGCGTGACATGGACCGGATCGGACGGCGCGGCGATGGTGGCGACCGCCTTCGCCTCGGGGATCCGGCCTGCGGCCGCGAGGATCGCGGCGCCGCCGAGGCTGTGGCCGATCAGGATCGCCGGCGCCTTGCGCGTTTCGCGCAGATGATCGGCGGCGCGGACCAGGTCGGCAACGTTCGACGAGAAGGTCGAGTTGGCGAAATCGCCTTCGCTCGAGCCGAGGCCGGTGAAGTCGAAGCGCAGCGTGGCAATGCCCTTGGCGGCAAGCGCTGTCGCGATGCGCTTCGCCGCCAGTACATCCTTGCCGCAGGTGAAGCAATGCGCGAACAGCGCATAGGCCTTGATCGGGCCATCCGGCGTATCAAGTGCTGCGGCCAGTTGATGGCCGCCCACACCGGTGAATTGAAAGCGTTCATGCGGCACGGGCAGGCTCCATCATTATTGGTGGCTGTCAGTCGCCAGAATAGCGCTGTTCGGCCCAGGGATCACCGCGATTGTGATAGCCGCGCTCCTCCCAGAAGCCCGGCGCGTCATCGGTCAGGAATTCGATGCGCTGCAGCCATTTGGCGCTCTTCCAGAAATAGAGATGCGGCACCACCAGCCGCACCGGACCGCCATGCTCCTGCTCCAGCGGCTGGCCCGACCAGCTATGGGCCAGCAGCGCGTCCTCGGCGGCAAAGTCCTCGAGCGGCAGGTTCGTCGTATAGCCGTCATAGGAATGCAGCACCACGAAGCGCGCGTCCTCGCGCGGCTGGCACACCGCGAGCAGGTCGCGGGTCGCGAGCCCCTCCCACTGGTTGTCGTAGCGCGACCAGGTGGTGACGCAGTGGATGTCGGAGACGAATTGGGTCTGCGGCTGCGCCGTGAATTGCGGCCAGTCCCAGTAGATCGTCTGCTCGACCGCGCCGTAGACGTCGAGCCGCCAGCGCTCCCGCGTGACGTTCGGCAGCAGCCCGAGATCGAGCACCGGCCAGTCCTTGGTCAGATGCTGTCCCGGCGGCAGGCGCTGGTCCTCCGGCCGGGTGATCCTGCCGGTCAGGAATTTGCCTTCGCGCGCCCAGCGCTGCTTGCTGCGGGTCAGCTTGCTCTCGGGCGGGTCGGTGTCGTTGCTCATGGCGTCGGGCCGTCATTCGTGGCGATGCATCGCGGATTCGTGCTTGGTGTCGCGCATTGTCGAGTAGATCAACAGCGACAGGAAGATCATGCCGCTGAGATAATAATAGAACCAGTCCTCGTGCCCGATGCTCTTGAAATAGAGCGCGACCGCGGGCGCGGTACCGCCGAAGATCGACACCGTGATGGCGTAGGGCAGGCCGACGCCGAGCGCGCGGACGTTAGTCGGGAACAGTTCGGCCTTCACGATCGCATTGATCGAGGTGTAGCCGGCGACGAAGATCCAGGCGCCGCAGATCAGCAGGAAGGCGATGAACGGCGACTTGGTGTCCTTCAGCGCGGTCAGGATGGGGACAGTGGCGATGGTGCCGACAACGCCGAAGAAGATCAACAGCGGCTTGCGGCCGATGCGGTCGGACAGCGCGCCATAGATCGGCTGCAGGAAGGTTGCGAAGATCAGCGAGCCGAAGATCACGAAGGTGGTCTGGTCCTCGGTGAGGCCGACCGAGAGCTTCACGAAGGTCTGCATGTAGGTGGTGAAAGTATAGAACGCCGCGGTGCCGCCGGCGGTGAGGCCGACCACCAGCAGCAATTCGCGGGGATAGTTCAGCAGGCCGACGATCGAGCCGGTCGGCTTGGAGACTTTCTTGGCCTCTTCGAACGCTTCGGTCTCGTGCAGGCCGCGCCGCATCACCGCGGCGAAGATCGCGAGCAGGGCACCGATTACGAATGGAATCCGCCAGCCCCAGGCCTTCAGCTCGTCCGGGGTCAGGAACACTTTTTGCAGCAACAGGAGCACGATGATCGCAGTGAGCTGGCCGCCGATCAGCGTGACGTACTGGAAGCTCGAGTAGAAGCCGCGATGCTTGGGATCGGCGACCTCGCTGAGATAGGTGGCGCTGGCACCGTATTCGCCGCCGAGGCTCAGGCCTTCGATGACGCGGGCGAGCGCCAGGATCGCCGGCGCCGCAAGGCCGATCGTGGCATAGGTCGGCGTCACCGCGATGATCAGCGAGCCGAAGCACATGCAGACCACCGACAAGGTCAACGACAGCCGCCGGCCGTAGCGGTCGGCGATGAAGCCGAACAGCCAGCCGCCGAGCGGGCGCATCAGGAAGGTCGCGGCGAACAGCACCGCTGCATTGAGCTGCTGCACCACCGGGTCGCTGTGCGGGAAGAACGCCGGCGCGAAATACAGCGCGAACGCGGTGTAGGCGTAGAAGTCGTACCACTCGACGAGATTGCCGACCGAACCGATGAAGATCGCCTTCACCCGCCGCTCGACGTCATGGATGTCGAGATGATCGCTCGCGGGTTGAGCGGTTTGTTCGGACATTGGCAGGCCTCCCCGGATTCTCTGGCTCGATTCCGGGGCAACCTATCCCATTTGCGTGCTGCGATGTAACTGCTGTCCTGTCCCTTTAGGCGTTCTTGCCGAACAGGATGGGCAATTGACGCGGGCCGCGCACTGTGCCTTCCGACCAGGTGACCTTGCCGGCCGGGTCGAGGCGGAAGTCCGGAATCCGCTTCAGCCATTCCTCGACCGCCACCTGCATCTCCATCCGCGCCAGGTTGGAACCGACGCAGCGGTGGATGCCGAGGCCGAAGGCGGCGTGGCGGTTCTCCTTGCGGTCGATCACCACCTTGTCCGCATCAGGGAACATGGCCGGGTCGCGGTTGGCCGCCGGGAAGGACAGCAGCACCATGTTGCCGGCCTTCACCGGGCAGCCGGAGATCGTGGTCTCCTTTATCACCTCGCGCGCCATCGTGACCGGCGAATAGGCGCGCAGGAATTCCTCGATCGCGGTCGGGATCAGCGCCGGCTCCGCAATCAGGCGCTCCCTATCGGCCGGCGTCCTGGCGAGATGCCAGAGCGAGGAGCCGATTGCGCTCCAGGTGGTGTCGATGCCGGCGATCAGCAGCAGCCGCAGCGAGCCGAGCACGTGCTCGTCGGTGAGCGGCTGCCCGCCGGGGCCCTTGGCCCGCAGCAGCTGCGAGATCAGGTCGTCGCCCGGCTCGCGCTTGCGTTGCTCGAGATGGGCCATGAAATAGCCGGTCATCTCGCGGACGCCGTTCATCATCTCCTCTTCGCTCTTGATGCCGAGCTCGAGGATCTGGTGGATCCATTTGATGAAGAGGTCGCCGTCCTTCTCGGGGATTCCCAGCATGTGCGCGATGGCGCGCACCGGGATGTGCTTGGTGTAGCGCGCTGCGGCATCGCAACTTCCATCGGCGATGAACTCGTCGATCAGCTCGTTGCAGATCGCGCGCACCCGCGGCTCCAGCCGCTTCATCGCGTCCGGCGTGAACGGCGGCAGCAGCACCTGCTTGGCGGGCTTGTGCTCAGGTGGGTCGGAGGTGATCGGCGGCGCGCGGGCGGTGATTTCGGGGCGGACGTCGCGCACGATGACGCGGCGCGAGGAGAAGTGCTCGGTGTCGTAGGCGATCTCCTTCACCGCCTGATAGGTGGTCGGCATGTAGCAGCCGAGGAAGCGCTCGGTGTGCACCACGGGCGAGGCCGCGCGCAGCGTTTCCCAGATCGGGAACGGGTCGTCGGTCCAGACCGGATCGGTATGGTCGAAATCATGGACCCAGTCGGTGACCGGGGGATGCTCGGGCAGATAGCTTGCGGACGGGGAATCGGACATCGGCTCGTTTCCTTCTCGTTCGATCAGACGCGGGTCGGCGCAACGGGAGGCGCGCGGCCGTCCCTGCCGGCTGCTATTCCTCGGTGACTTCGATCGCGATTTCCGGGCAGTTGGTCTGCGCGAGCCAGGCCTTGTCCTCGAGCCCGGCCGGGACGGTCCCGTCGCCGACCTCATGGGCGTTGCCGTATTCGTCGAGCTCGAACAGTTCGGGGGCGAGCGATTTGCAGCGGGCGTGACCCTGGCATTTGTCCTGGTCGACGCGGATTCTGAGCTTGGACATGCAAGCACTCTCCCCTCGGCTCTGGCGCGCTGAAACGCGCCGGGTTCCTCGTTCTACATGATGCAAGTTCTAGCTTGCTTGGGCGGCCGGAATGCCGGCTCACCAAGTTATAGCATATTACATTATCGTCCCGCTTTGCCGTCAAGCGAAAATTCGCGGTAGACCACGGCGTATCCGGCGACGGCCGCGCCATAGGATGGCAGATGCCGCAGGGAGAAGCGATTCCTCTAATGCGCCGTCGGCGTCGGTGCAGTAAGCGGCCCCCAGGCGGCGAGGGCGGCGGCCGCGGCATCACTGTCAATATCGTCCATCCCGGCTCCACCACCACCGACATGAACCCGGCTAATGGCGAGCAAGCCGAGGCGCAACGCGCGCGCACGGCTATCAAGCGCTACGGCAAGGCCGACGACCTCGCTGCTCTGGTCGCGTTTGTTGCCGGTCCCGAAGCCGGCTCGATCAATGGCGCCGGTCTCACCGTTGACGGTGGCGTCAACGCCCGACGAGTTGCTCGCCGCGGCGACGAGCGCGCTCGTTGCCGCGGCGTTGCGCACGCAGTTGCCAAGGAGCCGGCTGGCTGGTTGCGCCGCAAGGTACGCACGCAAGGTCTGTTGATCTGCGTCAAGCTGAAGGAAACCCAACAAAGCTAGACAGATTCATCCGAAAACCGGGGGCGCACCATGGTGACCCGTTGCCTTAAGTCGCTGATGTTTGCCGGTCTGACCGCTGCTTTCGCTGCGCCCGTTCACGCTGAAGACGCCGATGTCGGCAAGGCAGAATTTCACGCGTCGTGCGCAAACTGCCATGGCGTGGATGGAAAGGGTAAGGGACCGGTCAGCGAATTGCTGAAGGTGCCGCCGGCCGATCTGACGACCTTGACCAAGAGCAACAACGGTGTCTTTCCGACCAGTGCGGTCTATCAAAGCATAGACGGACGGAAGAAAATTTCCGCTCACGGTCCGCATGAGATGCCGATCTGGGGGGAACGATTCAACCCCATCGTGAACGTGCCTCACACCGTCGATCCGGCCTACGATGCGCTCGATCCATCGCGGGAATTGCGGGAGGTCGTTGTGCGAACGCGCATCCTCGCCGTGATCGATTATTTGAACCGCATCCAGCAGAAGTAGCGGCCAAGGGCGATCCGGATAGCCGTCTTGCCGCGGCCGCAGGTGGCAGCCCGATCGCTCGCGGCCACATACGCATGAAGGCGGACGCGTCCCTGATTGATCCTCATCAAGGCCACTGCAAGCCACGGCGCTACTGGTCTTGCAGACGCCGCAATCTATCCTGCTGGCAACCGAACGCCGAGTCCGGCGGCGCGAGGCAGGCGCTATTGGCTCTACAAGGGCCGATCATCCTCTGTCGAAGGCTCTTCCTGCAATGAGACGAAGTCGCCGCCGCCATAATCGTCTTCCGGCGGTGGGTAAGCGATCTTCGTCAGAAGGTCTTCGACCCGCTTCACACCCGCAACGTTCTCGGCCGCGACGGTCGCAGCCTTGCGCGCATTGTCGCTGCGGATGTCGCCGCGCAAGCTGACGATCCCGTCTTGAACGCTGACGTTCAGCGCCGCGGGCCGCCAGGGCGCATGTGCGAGTGCTGCAATCACCGCCGCGCGAATCTGATCGTCGTTGACGGAAGCGGAGAGCCGTTCGAGACGAAGGTCCGCGATCGCGGTCATGAAGTCCGTGCGCGTCACCATCCCGACCAGGCTTTTGTCGCGCATGACCGGAAACCGCGTGACGCCGTGCGATTCCATGAGTTGAACGACTTGCTCAAGCGGCATGTTCTCGTCGACGGTGATCGGATCGGGCGACATGATCTCATTAACCTTGCGGCCATGCTGGCGGGCGAAGTCGAGTGCGACTTGGCTCGTGCCTGCGAGCACGGCCAGCCAGCGGCCGCGACGCTTCTCCGTTCCAAGTTCGACGCGCCGAATGAAATCTCCGTCCGACAGCATGCCGATGAGCGTGCCATTCCGATCGGTGACGGGAAGGCCACCGATGTGGTGGGACAGCATCGTCCTGATGGCGTCGCTCACCGGTGCATCGGCATCGATCGTGATGACGTTCCGTGACATGATCTCCCTTACGCGCACGGCGTAGATCCTCCGGCTCGAGCTAGTCACGTTGAGCTAAATCCCGGAAAGGATGAGCGTTGTTGATATTTATCAACCGGACGGTCGTGCATTCCGCTGACATGCCAGTGATGAGAGACGTAATTGCCCCCGAGGGGCAGCTCGAGGAGGGCTGGTAACAGTCCAATGCTTTCTGACCGTATGACCGGTCGCTCGACCGGCGGGAATTCCCGCCAGCATTCCGCATCGCTGACCCTTTATCAGGGGAGGCGCGACAGTGCGGCGCTGGACCGCGATCTCCGGCTGGATCTGTGCCGAGGTCTTGCACTCTGGTGCGTCTTCCTCGATCACATTCCCAGCAACGCCTTCAGCTGGTTGACCCTGCGCCACTATGGCTTCAGCGATGCGACCGAAGTCTTCATGTTCGTATCCGGCGTGACCTGTGCACTGAGCTACAGCGATGTCAGCCGTCGCGACGGGTGGGCTTCAGTCGTCGCGCATACGCTGCTGCGAAGCTGGGAGATCGCTCCACTGGCGGCCGCGATTCCCGGCAGCATCGAGCGGTTGATCTATCCGATCGACAAGCCGAATCTGGACCCGTTGCGGCTGCTGCATTTCCTGGCGATCGCCATCGTGTGGCGAGGTTCGTGCCGACGAATTGGCGCGGATTTGGCTTGACCGGCCCGAAAGGCGCAATTCGTTGCGGCGAGCGTTCGCTCGAAACCTATTGTGCGGCCGTCGTGCTCTCCCTCCTGGCGAATCTGTATCTCATCAAGGTGTCCGACGGCATCGCGGCGCAGTTCGTGGTGAGCGCTGCGGGGATCGCGGCGCTCACCCTGTTTGCGACATCCATCACCTGGATCAGCAAGCGAAGCCGGCAACATCCGAAACTGCTACAGAGAAAGGCGGGGCGGATCGCACAGTCGCCGATGTTTTGGGCGCAAGATCCATTCAGAGCCACGGCAAATCTTGCTGGAGGCAGCCCGGGCAGCTTCGCGAATCGGCTTCGTATTCTCAAAATAAGTGAGTGACGTAAGTCTTTGATTTCGCTACCCTGTCCTTGCCAACACTCACTTCGCAGCCCACGATCATTTGCCGCAATGGGACAAATCGTTCGCAAGCCATTCAAGACCTACCACCATGGCGACCTCCGCGAAGCGCTGATTCAGGCGGCGCTGCGCGAGGTCGAGCTCGGTGGTCCCGAAGCAATCAGCATCAAGGCGCTGGCCAAGCAGCTCGGCGTCTCGCAGCCGGCGCCGTACCGGCACTTCGCCGACCGTGAGGCGCTGCTGCAGGCGGTCACCGCGGAAGCGTTCCGGCAGTTCAACGTGATCATGCGTGCGGCGATCGAGCAGCCCGGCAAAGGCTCGAAACTGTCACGCTTTGCGCAGGCTGCGCTGGCCTTCGGGCTCGAGCGCCATGGCATCTACCGGTTGATGTTCGCGTCCAGAACCATGGCCTGCGCGCCGGTCGGCAGCGAGCTGCACGTTGCCGCGATGGAAACCTTGGCGCTGCTGATCGAGTCGTTCGAGGCTCCGGCGGTGGGGCTGTTGCGCGAGCGGCAGGCGCTGAAGATCTGGGCCGGGTTGCACGGCATCGTGATGCTTGCCGAGCAGGGCCTGCTCACCGGCGAAGTCGGCCAGATCAGCCGCGAGGAGCTGATGGACGAGATCGTCGAGCAGACCAAGCTCGCGCTGTCGGTCGCGTTGCAGGCGACGGAAGACCAGGCGTAGGCCGCCTTATCGCGGCGGCCGCGGATCGATCGGGGTGGTGCCGCGCACGCCCAAAATATCCTCCAGCACTTTCGCGCCGGCCAGAAGCTGCGCCTCGGCGCGCGGCTTGGCCACCATCTGCAGGCCGACCGGCAGGCCCGATGCGGTGAAGCCGCAGGGCAGCGACAGCGCCGGGCAGCAGGCCAGCGTGATCGCATAGACGATGCCGAGCCATTCGACGTAATTGTCGAATGTCTTGCCGTCGCACTCGGCCACATAGCGGTGCTCGACCGGGAATGGCGGCACGATGGTCGCGGGTGCCAGCAGCAGATCGTAGGTCTCGAAGAATTCGAGCGCACGCTGCGTCATCGCGACGCGCTGGGCCTCGGCGCGCTCGAGCTTCTCGACGGTGAGCTTCAGCCCCGCTTCGATGTTCCAGATCACCTCAGGCTTCAGCAAATCGCGCTTGGTTCGCAGCAATTCGGCCTTGCTGATCGCGAAATCGAACGCGCGCAGCACGTGGAAGCATTCATGGGCCTCGCGCAGATCGGGATGGGCCTCCTCGACGATCGCGCCGGCTTCTGCGAACCGCTCCGCTGCCTTGCGCGTCACGGCCTTGACCTCCGGATCGACGGGCGTGATGCCGAGATCGGGCGAATAGGCGATGCGCGTCGGCTTGTTGCCCGAACGCGTGGCCGACAGGAAGGACGTCGACAGCGCCGGCAGCGACAGCGGATCGGCGGCATGCTCGCCGCTCATCGCGTCGAGCAGCAACGCCAGATCCTCGACATTGCGCGCCATCGGCCCCTGCACGCCGAGGGTGCGGTCGATGCCGAATTTCGGGGTGTGCGCGACGCGGCCGATCGAGGGCCGCAAGCCGACGACGCCGCAGAAGCTCGCCGGGTTGCGCAGGCTGCCGCCCATGTCGGAGCCGTGCGCGAGCCACGCGGTGCCGCTGGCGAGCGCCGCAGCGGCGCCGCCGGAGGAGCCGGCCGCCGAGCGCGACGTGTCCCAGGGATTGCGGGTCGGGCCGAACACTTCATTGAAGGTGTTGGCACCGGCGCCGAATTCCGGCGTGTTCGACTTGGCGTAGATCACGCCGCCGTTCTGTTCGAGACGCTCGACCAGGATGTCGGATTTCGCCGGGACGTTGTCCTTGAAGATCGGCGAGCCCAGCGTGGTCAGCACGCCGGAGACGGCGGTGAGGTCCTTGATCGGAACGGGAAGGCCCGCGAGCAGGCCGCGTTCGCCGGCCGGCTTCTGCATCAGGGCCTTGGCATGGGCGCGGGCGCGGTCGAAGCACAGTGTTGGCAGCGCGTTGACCTTGCCGTCGACCTCGGCGATGCGCCTTTCCAGCACGTCCAGCAGATCGAGCGGCGTGACGTCACCGGCTTTCAGTTTGTCGACGACGGCACACGCCGTTTCCTTCACCAAGCCCTGATCAGCCATGTGCCTGTCTCCGTTTGCTGGAAGTCTTCTGTTCGTGATGCTGTAGTCCATTTTGTCGGAAAGTGGAAACCGCCGAGGTTGCAAACGGCCTCCTTAACCCACGTCATCCCCGCGCAAAGGCCTTGCCTTTGTCGCTGCAGGAGTGAGCTCTTGCGAGCCTCGAAGGACGACGTGGCCCGTGGCGCATCCTTCGAGACGCCTGCTTCGCAGGCTCCCCAGGATGACGACCGAGCAGGCTGCGCTGCTAACCCCACCCCGACGTCAGCCCGCCATCGACCGTGTAGATCACGCCTGACGTGTAGCCCGCGCGATCAGAGGCGAGGAACGCCATCAGGTCGCCGATCTCGCGTGCATGCGCGGGACGGCCGAGCGGTAGCCCCTTCTGGAATTCCTTGTAGCGGTTCTCGTCGCCGAACTGGTTCTTGGCGCGGGTCTTGAGCAGGGTGACGTGGCGGTCGGTGCCGACGGGGCCGGGGTTGATGCCGACCACGCGGATATTGTCGGCGAGGCTCTTGCCGCCGAGCGCGCGGGTGAACGACATCAGCGCCGCATTGCCGGCGCTGCCGCAGATGTAATTGGCGTCGAACTTCTCGCCGGCCGCGCCGATGTCGTTGACGATCACGCCGCCGCCGCGCGCCTTCATCCGGGCGTAGACCGCGCGCGTCAGATTGATGTAGCCGAACACCTTGAGCTCCCAGGCATGCCGCCAGGTCGCCTCGTCGATCTTGTCGATCGAGCCGCCCGGGATGTCGCCGGCATTGTTGACCAGGATATCGATATCGGCGGCCTCCTTGGCCAGCCGCGCGAGGTCCTCAGGCTTGCGCAGGTCCACCACGCTGATCGCGGCGTCGATCTGGTGCGCGGAACGCAGCCGCTCGGCGAGCGCCTTGAGCTGGTCGCCGTTGCGGGCGGCGAGCAGCAGATTGGCGCCTTCCTCGGCAAAGGCTTCGGCGGCGGCCGCGCCAATGCCCTTGGAGGCGCCGGTGATCAGGACACGCTTGCCGCGCAGATGCAGATCCATGGGATGTCTCGCTTTGGGTTGAGGAGTGGGTGTCGGCGAAATTGGTGGGCAGGGTCGCGCCGCGGTCAACACTGCACTGCAGCGTTGCGCTCGCGCGAAGTTTGGTCCATTGCAGGGCGATCAGGATAGGCGGCATTGCCGGCCGGGCAAATCACAAGGGTGTTCTCGATGAGCAGCAAGAAGCAGTACCGGATTGCGGTCATCCCCGGCGACGGCATCGGCAAGGAAGTGATGCCGGAGGGCCTGCGCGTGATCGAGGCGGCGGCGAAAAAGCACGGCGTCGACGTCAAGTTCGATCATTTCGATTTCGCCTCCTACGACTATTACGAGAAGCACGGCGAGATGATGCCGGCCGACTGGAAGGACAAGATCGGCAAGCACGACGCGATCTATTTCGGCGCGGTCGGTTGGCCGGCCAAAATCCCGGACCACATCTCGCTGTGGGGCTCGCTGATCAAGTTCCGCCGCGAGTTCGACCAGTACGTCAATTTGCGCCCGGTGCGGCTGATGCCTGGCGTGCCGTCGCCGCTGGCGAACCGCAAGCCCGGCGACATCGATTTCTGGGTGGTGCGCGAGAACACCGAGGGTGAATACTCCTCGGTCGGCGGTCGCATGTTCCCGGATACCGACCGCGAATTCGTCACCCAGCAGACCGTGATGACACGCATCGGCGTCGACCGCATCCTGAAGTTCGCCTTTGATCTCGCGCAGTCGCGGCCGAAGAAGCACCTGACCTCGGCGACCAAGTCGAACGGCATCTCCATCACCATGCCCTATTGGGACGAGCGCGTGGAGGCGATGGCCAAGAAGTATCCCGGCGTGAAGTGGGACAAGTACCACATCGACATCCTGACCGCGAACTTCGTGCTGCATCCGGATTGGTTCGACGTCGTGGTCGGCTCCAACCTGTTCGGGGACATCCTCTCCGACCTCGGCCCGGCCTGCACCGGCACCATCGGCATCGCGCCGTCGGGCAACATCAATCCGGAAGGCGATTTCCCCTCGGTGTTCGAGCCGGTGCACGGCTCGGCGCCTGATATCGCGGGGCAGGGCATCGCCAACCCGATCGGCATGATCTGGTCGGGCGCAATGATGCTGGAGCACCTCGGCGAGAAGCAGGCCGCGGATGCCATCGTCGGCGCGATCGAACGCACGCTCGGCGAACGCACGCTGCGCACGCGCGATCTCGGCGGCAATGCCGACACCACGGCGTGCGGCAAGGCCGTCGCGGAGATGGTGGATTAGGGGCTTTCGCCCTCTCCCCTTGTGGGAGAGGGTGGCTTCGATGCGGAAGCATCGAAGCCGGGTGAGGGGTTCTCTCCGCGGATGCAGACCCCTCATCCGTCGCGGACTTCGTCCGCGCCACCTTCTCCCACAAGGGGAGAAGGAAAGAGGTCACCCCTTCACGATCCGCCGGCAATGCTGCCATGCCGCGTGGATCAGGTTCTCGCTCGCCTCCGGCGTGCGGAAGGCGGAGTGCGCCGACAGCGTCACGTTCGGGATTTTGGTCAGCGGATGATCCTTCGGCAGCGGTTCGATGTTGTAGACGTCGAGGCCGGCGTGGCGGATGTGGCCTGAGTTGAGCGCATCGATCATCGCCTGCTCGTCGACGATGGCGCCGCGGGCGGTGTTGATCAGCACCACGCCCTGCTTCATCTTCGCGATCTTGTCGCGCGTGATCATCCCGCGGGTCTCGTCGTTCAAGAGCAGATGGAGCGAGACTACGTCGCTGGTCGCCAGCACCGTGTCGAGATCGGTGAATTCGACGCCGGGATGGCTCTTGGGCGATCGGTTCCAGGCGATCACCTTCATGCCGCTGCCGTGCGCGATGCGGGCGACCTCGGCCGCGATGCCGCCGAAGCCGACCAGGCCAAGCGTCTTGCCGGTGAGCTGCATGCCGTCTTCGCGCAGCCAGTTGCCGGCGCGCATCTCGCGGTCCATCTGCGCGATCACCCGCGCCGACGACCACATCAGCGCGATCGCGGACTCCGCGACCGCGGTGTCGCCATAGCCCTTGATCAGGTGCACGGCGATGCCGAGGTCGGCGAGCTCTTCCGGGTTCATGTAGCTGCGCGCGCCGGTGCCGAGGAACACGACATGCTTCAGGCCGGCGCATTTCTTCGCAACGTCGGTCGGCAACGCGGTGTGATCGACCACCGCGATCTCGGCGCCGTCGAGCACCGCCGGATAGTCCTCGGGCTTGATGTCGGGATTGCGGTTGATCCGCATCTTGGGATCGCCGGGTTTTTCCAGGCGCTCGGTGATGACAGCGAGCGATTCATTGGCGTCGACAAACACTGCGCGCACGAAAGCCTCCATCGAAGGGGGTATGAAGATCAGGATGCGACGCCGGCGAGCGCCAGCACCGTATGCATCAGGACGTTGGCGCCGGCGGCGCAATCGGCCTGCGTGGCGTCTTCCAGTTCGTTGTGGCTGATGCCGTCCTTGCAGGGCACGAACACCATCGCGGCCGGCATCACCGTGTTGAGGTTGCAGGCATCATGGCCGGCACCCGAGGTGATGCGGCGATGCGAATAGCCGAGCTGCGTTGCCGCATTCTCGACCGCGTCGACCAGTTTCGAATCGAAATGCGTCGGCGCCTTGCGCCAGACCAGGTCGAGCTGGACCTCGACCTTGCGCTTTGCTGCGATCTCGGCGACCGCGGCGCGCAGGTCGCGGTCCAGCGCATCCATGATCCCTGCATCGGCGCTGCGGCAATCCACCGTGAAGGCGATCTCGCCGGGGATGACGTTGCGCGAGGGCGATGCGATCACGGCCTCGCCGATGGTGCCGACCGCCTTCGGGCCGTGTTTCCTGGCGATGCTCTCCATCGCCAGCACGATCTCCGACAGCGTCGCCAGCGCGTCGCGGCGCAGCGGCATCGGGGTCGAGCCGGCATGGCTCTCGAAGCCCACGATCTTGCCATCGTACCACAGCACGCCCTGGCCCGAATCGACCACGCCGATGGTCTTGCCCTCGGCCTCCAGGATCGGGCCCTGCTCGATATGCAGCTCGACGAAGCCCGAGAATTTCTGTCGGCCGACCGGGGCGTCGCCGCGATAGCCGATCGAGTCCAGCGCCTGCGCCACCGTGACGCCCTCGGCGTCCTTGCGCGACAGGATGTCGTCGGTGGTGAAATCGCCGACATAGGCGGCCGAGGCCATCATCGCCGGCGCAAAGCGCGAGCCTTCCTCGTTGGTCCAGTTGCAGATGCAGATCGGCAGCTCGGTCTCGATCCCGGCATCGTTCAAGGTGCGCACCAGTTCGAGCCCGGCGAGGGTGCCGAGGATGCCGTCATATTTGCCACCGGTCGGCTGGGTGTCGAGATGCGAGCCGACGCCGATCGGCGGTTTCGACATGTCCCGGCCCTTGCGCAGGCCGAACATCGAGCCGAGCGCATCGACATGCACGTCCAGGCCGGCGTCCTCGCAAGCCTTGCGGAACCAGTCGCGCACCTGCTTGTCCTCGGCGCTCAAGGTCAGCCGCCGCACGCCGCCCTTCTTTGTTGCACCGAACTGCGCGGTTTCGTGGATGGTGCCCCAGAGGCGGGCGGAATCGATCTGCAGGTTGGTGGCGGCTCGGCTCATGTCGTCAGTCCATTTCAGCTATCATTCCGGGGTGGCTTGAAGAGCCGAACCCGGAATCTCGAGATTCCGGGTTCGATGCTGACGCATCGCCCCGGAATGACGTTTTGATTATCCGGCACTCGTTCAATGACGCGCTACTCTCGCGTCGTCAACCGCCACGCTCGCCTGTGCGATCTGTCGGGCGAGATGGGCGACGCGCTCGATGGCGACCGCATCGGGCGAGGCGAGCCAGCTCGCGGTGAAGGTGAGCGGCGGCAGCTTGAGGTCGGTGTCGAGCAGTTGCAAGCGCCCGTCGGACAATTCGTTCTCGACGATTGCCGACGGAATCACCGCAATGCCAAGGCCTTCATTGGCCATGTGGATCACGGTCGCGAGCGAGGTCGAGGCGTGCAGCCGGATCGGCGGCAGATCGGGTGCGTTGAACAAGGCGCGCACGGTCTCGTAGGGCTGGGTCTTGCGCGGAAAGGTGATGATCGGAAACCGCGCCAGGTCCTGCCGCGCCACCGGGCCGTCGCCGAGGCCGAGCGACGGGCTCGCCAGGAAGCCGATCGGATAATCGCACAGCACATGGTTGTGCGCGCCGGAGGCGGAGACCGGTCCGAGCACGAAGGCGAGCTCGATCTCCTGCGCCAGCAGCCGCGGCGTCAGGTTCGGTGTGATGTCGACCTCGATCTCCAGCGACAGGTTCGGGTAGATCTCGTTGACGCTCTTGACCAGCCGCGGCAGCCAAGTGTGCACGATGGTCTCCGCGACACCGAGCCGCAGCGCGCCGCGCATCGCCGAACGGTCGCCGACCTCGGCCATCATCTCCGAGCGCAGGCCGATCAGTTTCTCTGCGTAGATCAGCATCAGCCGCCCGCTCGGCGTCGGCGAGGCCACCCGGTGGTCGCGGTTGAGCAGTTTGACGCCCATCTCGCGCTCGAGCTGGGCAATGCGCTGGGAGATCGCCGGCTGGGTGGTGTTGAGCCGCTGGGCGGCGCCGCGGAAGCTGCCGAGCTTGACGACCCAGAGGAAGGTTTCGATCGAGCGGAAGTCCGTCATGGAAGCATTTTCCCGATCGATAAATTCTAATTATCGATTTTGATTAGAAAGGACGATTAGACATTATATCACGCTTGGTGTTGGTTTGTCCTTGTCGAGATTATGGGCAGGAGAATCCCATGACTGTTTTTGCGGCAGTGCAGCGATCTCAAGGGGAACCGGGGCTGGCGAGCGTCGAAGCGCGGCGCGCCTGCCGTGGCGGCATGGCCTCGGCGACCACGGCCGGTCTCGCCAACGGCTTCGTCCAGGGCAATCTCGCGATCCTGCCGGAGAAGCTCGCCGGCGCCTTCCACCGCTTCTGCCAGCTCAATCCGAAGCCGTGCCCGATCATCGGCATGTCCGACGTCGGCGATTTCAGGATCCCGGCGCTCGGCCTCGACCTCGACATCCGCACCGACGTGCCGCGCTACCGGGTCTGGCGCGACGGCGAGGTGGTGGACGAGCCGACCGACATCACCAAATACTGGCGCGACGACCTCGTCACCTTCGTGCTCGGCTGCTCCTATTCGTTCGAGGAGGCGCTGCTGGATGACGGGCTGCCGATCCGTCACATTGAGCGCAACCTGCGTGTGCCAATGTACCGGACCAATATCGCCTGCAAGCCGTCGGGGCCGTTCGAAGGACCCATGGTGGTGTCGATGCGCCCGTTCAAGCCGGCGGATGCGATCCGCGCGGTGCAGATCACGTCGCGCTTTCCGTCGGTGCACGGCGCGCCGGTGCATCTCGGCCATCCGCATGCGATCGGCATCAAGGATATCACCAAGCCCGATTATGGCGATGCGGTGCCGGTGGCCGATGACGAGATCCCGGTGTTCTGGGCTTGTGGCGTGACGCCGCAATCGGTGATCGCAGCTGCGAAGCTGCCGTTCGCGATCACGCATGCGCCGGGGCTGATGCTGGTGACCGATCTCAGGAACAGGCAGCTCGCTGTGCTCTGAATAGGCAATTCGTGCAATTCATTGAGGCTTTACTGCGCGCTACAAGCGTCACATCGATAAGAACAAAGCTGAAGGGGAAATTTCGATGACGATCTCTCGCCGTAACGTATTGCTGGGTGCCACCGCCGCCGCCGCGCTCGGTCCGATCGCCGCGCGCGCGCAGACAAGCGAAGTGGCCATCGGCGTGATCTATCCGCTGTCCGGCTCCAGTGCCGCGATCGGCGTCGATGCGCAGCATGCCTTCAACACCGCGGCCGACATCATCAACAAGAACTACGATTTCGCGCTGCCGCTCGCCAAGGGCGAGGGCCTGTCCGGCCTCGGCGGCGCCAAGGTCAAGCTGGTGTTCGCCGACCACCAGGCCGATCCGCAGAAGGGCCGCGCCGAGACCGAGCGCCTGATCACCCAGGAGAAGGTCTGCGCCGTCGTCGGCACCTATCAGAGCGCGGTCGCCGTCACCGTCAGCCAGACCTGCGAGCGCTACGGCGTTCCGTTCATCTCGGCCGACAATTCCTCGCCGAGCCTGCACCGCCGCGGCCTGAAGTACTATTTCCGCGCCTCGCCGCATGACGAGATGTTCTCGGCTGCGATGTTCGACTTCTTCGATGCGATGAAGAAGAAGGGCCAGAAGATCGAGACCCTGGCGCTGTTCCACGAGGACACCATCTTCGGCACCGATTCGGCGAACGCCCAGACCAAGCTCGCGGCCGATCGCGGCTACAAGATCGTGGCCGACATCAAGTATCGCGCCAACTCGCCGTCGCTGACCGCCGAGGTGCAGCAGCTCAAGGCGGCCAATGCCGACGTGCTGATGCCGTCGAGCTACACCACCGACTCGATCCTCTTGGTCAAGACCATGGCGGAGCTCGGCTACAAGCCGAAGAACATCATGGCGCAGGACGCCGGCTTCTCGGAGAAGGCGACCTATGATGCCGTCGGCGACAAGCTCGAGGGCGTGATCTCGCGCGGCAGCTTCTCGCTCGACCTGGCGCAGAAGCGGCCGATGGTCGGTTTGATCAACGAAATGTACCGCGCCAAGTCCGGCAAGGACTTCAACGACTACACGTCGCGCCAGTTCATGGGCCTCATCATCATGGCCGATGCCGTCAACCGCGCCAAGTCGACCGACGGCGAAAAGATCCGCGAGGCGCTGGTCGCGACCGACATGCCCGGCGATGTCACCATCATGCCGTGGCGGCGGGTCAAGTTCGACGAGATGGGGCAGAACAACTTCGCCGATCCGGTGCTGCTGCAATATTCCGCGAAGAATTTCGTCACGATCTTCCCGGAACAGGCCGCCGTCTCCGAGGCGATCTGGCCAATGAACAGCTGACCGGTCGACCACTCTCCACGCGTCGTCCCGGGCAAGCGACTTGTCCGCCGAAGCTAAGCCAGCGAAGGCGGAAGCGCGACCCGGGACCCCCGCGCGAGTGCTTGCACTCGTCGCGCAACCACAGGCAGGCGTTTTGCGATGATAGGCTGTTGTCTTTTCTCCCTATGCATTTGTGGTAATGGGTCCTGGCCTTCGCCAGGACGACACCGGGGCCATACATTGACCGGGACGCAGCGGTGACAGCCGAGACCATTATCCAGAGTTTGGCGAGCGGCCTCCTGATGGGGCTGCTGTACGGACTGATCGCCGCCGGCCTCGCATTGATCTTCGGATTGATGGACGTCGTGAATTTCGCTCACGGCGAGTTCCTGATGATCGCGATGTACGCGACATTCTTCCTGTTCGCGTTCTTCGCGATCGATCCCTTGCTGGCGGCGCCGCTGGTTGCCGCGGCCTTGTTCGTGTTCGGCGCGGTGGTCTATCTGTTGGTGGTCCGCTTCGCGATGCGCGCCAAGGCCAATGCCGGCATGGTGCAGATCTTCTCTACCTTCGGCCTCGCGATCGTGATGCGGGGTCTGGCCCAGTTCTTCTTTACGCCGGACTACCGCAGCGTCACCAACTCCTGGGTCGGCGGCAAGACGATATCGATTGCCGGCATCTATTTGCCGGAGCCGCAGCTGATCGGCGCGATGCTGTCGATCGCAGCCTTCGTCGCGCTCTACTTCTTCATCAATCGCACCGATTTCGGCCGCGCGCTCGAGGCGACGCGCGAGGACGCCGGTGCGGTCGCCCTGGTCGGCATCGACAAGAACCGGGTGTTCGCGCTCGGCTGGGGCCTCGGCGCGGCCTTGGTCGGACTTGCCGGCGCCATCATGGCGATCTTCTTCTACATCTACCCCGACGTCGGCGCCTCCTTTGCGCTGATCGCCTACGTCACCGTGGCGCTCGGCGGCTTCGGCAGCGTGTTCGGCGCCTTTGCCGGCGGCATCATCGTCGGCCTGGTGGAAGCGACCACGGCGATGATCCTGCCGCCGTCGCTGAAATCGGTCGGCATCTATGCCGTCTATCTGCTGGTCGTCTTTGTCCGCCCGCGCGGCCTGTTCGGATCGATGTGATGGACACCCACTTCGCCCAACGCCGCAGGCGTGACCTGATCGTGGCGGCCTGCCTTGCGGCGGTCGCCGCGCTGGTGCCGCTGTTCGTCAAGGACGTCTACGTCCAGAACATCATGGTCCTGACCCTGATGTATGCCGCGCTGTCGCAGAGCTGGAACATCCTGTCCGGCTATTGCGGGCAGATTTCGCTCGGCCATGCGCTGTATTTCGGGCTCGGGGCCTATACCACCGCGCTGCTGTTCACCAAGTTCGGCGTGCTGCCGTGGTTCGGCATGCTGGCGGGCGGGGCGATCTCGGCCGTGATCGCGATGGCGCTGGGCTATCCCTGCTTCCGCCTGCGCGGGCATTACTTCGTGATCGCGACCATCGTGATCGCCGAGATCGCGCTGGTTTTGATCCAGAACTGGGATTGGGCGGGCGCCGCCCTCGGCATCGACATCCCGGTGCGCGGCGACAGCTGGCTGAAATTCCAGTTCGCCCGCTCGAAGCTGCCGTATTTCTATTTCGCGCTGGCGCTGGCCTGCATCGCCTGGTTCGTCACCTGGTGGCTGGAAGATTCCAAATGGGGTTTTTGGTGGCGCGCGGTGAAGGACAATCCCGACGCAGCCGAAAGCCTCGGCGTGGTCGTGTTCAATTCCAAGATGGGCGCGGCGGCTGTCTCGGCGTTCCTGGTCGCGGTCGGGGGCAGCTTCTATGCCCAGTTCGTCTCCTATATCGATCCCGAGAGCGTGATGGGCTTCCAGTTCTCGCTGTTGATGGCGCTGCCCGCCGTGCTCGGGGGCATCGGCACCTTGTGGGGCCCGGTCCTGGGTGCGGTGATCCTGATCCCGCTCACCGAGCTGACGCGCTCGTTCATCGGCGGGTCCGGCCGCGGCGTCGACCTGATCGTCTACGGCGCGCTGATCGTCGCGATCTCGCTGGCGCTGCCGAAGGGGCTGGTCAGCGTGTTCAGCATGCTCACCGGGCGCAAGGAGGCGGCGCGATGACCGCTCTCCTCGAAACCCGCGGCGTCTGGCAGCGCTTCGGCGGCCTCGTCGCCAACAGCGATGTCTCGATCTCGGTCGGGCGCGGCGAGATCGTCGGCCTGATCGGCCCCAACGGCGCCGGCAAGTCGACGCTGTTCAACCTGATCGCGGGCGTGCTGCCGCCGACCCAGGGCTCGATCATCTTCGACGGCGAGGACGTCACCCGCCTGCCGGCGGCGGAACGCTGCCAGCGCGGCGTCGGGCGCACCTTCCAGGTGGTCAAGAGCTTCGAGACCATGACGGTGATCGACAACGTCATCGTCGGCGCGCTGATCCGCAATACCAAGATGCGGATCGCGCGGCAGAAAGCCTATGAGGTGCTGGAGTTCTGCGGTCTTGCGGCGCGCGCCGACAAGCTGGCGGCCGATCTCGTGCCGTCGGAGAAGCGCCGGCTCGAAGTCGCGCGTGCGCTGGCGACCGAGCCGAAGCTGCTGCTGCTCGACGAAGTCCTCACTGGGCTCACGCCGGTCGAGGCGCAGACCGGCGTCGAGCTTGTGCGCAAGGTGCGCGCCACCGGCGTCACCGTGCTGATGGTCGAGCATGTCATGGAAATCGTGATGCCGCTGGTCGACCGCGCCATCGTGCTCAATCTCGGCAAGGTGCTGGTCGAGGGCAAGCCCGCGGAAGTCGTCCGCAATCCGGAAGTCATTTCCGCCTATCTCGGGGATCGTCATGCTGTCGGTGCGTGAAGTCACCACCGCCTATCAGGGCCTGGTTGCGATCTCCTCGGTGTCGATCGACGTCACCAAGGGCGAGATCGTCTGCGTCGCCGGCGCCAACGGCGCGGGCAAGTCGACGCTGTTGAAATCGATTGCCGGGGCCGAGCGTCCGCGCGCCGGCACCGTCACCTTCGACGGCACGCGCATCGACGGCCAGCCGCAGCATGTCATCACGGCCGGCGGCATCGCCTTCGTGCCGGAGAACCGCCGGCTGTTTCCGCGGCTTTCGGTAAGCGACAATCTGCGGCTCGGCAGCTATCTCTATCGCAGCCAGTCCGACCGCGATGCGCCGCTCGATCTGGTGTTCAATCTGTTCCCGCGGCTCGGCGAGCGGCTCGAGCAACGCGCCGAGACCTTGTCCGGCGGCGAGCAGCAGATGCTCGCGATCGGCCGCGCGCTGATGACGCGGCCGCGGCTGCTGATGCTCGACGAGCCGTCGCAGGGCATCATGCCGAAACTGGTGGACGAGATCTTCCAAGCCGTGAAACGCATCCGCGACGCCGGCATGACGGTCCTGATCGTCGAGCAGCGGATGGCCGAATGTTTGGAGATCGCCGACCGCGCCTACATTCTGCAGACCGGCCGCGTGCTGATGCAGGGCACCGCGGCCGAGATCAGCGGTAACCCGGACGTGCGCAAGGCGTATCTGGGGCTGTAGTTTCTCCGTCGTCCTGGACAAGCGAGCCAAGCGAGCGCGATCCAGGACCCATTACCACCGTCGTCCGTGTGGTGCGTGGTATGTCCGGGCATGTCGCGCCGCAACTGCATCCTGGGGTAATGGGTCCTGGCCTTCGCCAGGACGACGAAAGCTAATGCCCATGCTCCGGCAACGTCAGCCCGAACACCTTGGTCAAATCCGCCACCTGTTCGGGCGAGAGATAGCGCGGGTTGAGCCCGCGCAGCAGCAGATAGAGTTTGGCGGTTTCTTCGAGTTCCTCGGTCGCGAACACGGCCGCTTCCAGTGTGTCGCCGGAGACGACGGGGCCGTGATTGGCGAGCAGCACCGATGAATATTGCCCGGCAAGCCCCCTGATCGCGTCGGCGACCGCGGGATCGCCGGGGCGATAATAGGGCACCAGCGCGGTCTGGCCGCACTTCATGACGTAATAGGCCGTCATCGCCGGCAGCACCGCGCGCGGATCGATCTCGGGCAGCATCGACAGTGCGACCGAATGGGTCGAGTGCAGGTGCACCACGGCGCCGGCGCTCGTGCGCGTCTGGTAGAGCGCGGTGTGCAGCGGCACTTCCTTGGTAGGGGCATCGCCGGAGACGAGGCGGCCGCCACTGTCAAGCCGCGACATCTTCGCCGGATCGAGGAAGCCGAGCGAGGCATTGGTCGGCGTCACCAGCCAGCCGCCGTCGTCGAGCCGGACGCTGATATTGCCCGACGAGCCCGGCGTCAGCCCGCGCTCGAACAGCGAGCGGCCGAAGCGGCAGATGTCTTCACGAAGCTTTGTTTCGCTCATCCGGGTTTCGCTTTCGGCGTCATCTTTGCCGCCATCCGTTTTCAGCTTTGTCTCATGCTTTGGCAGCGCGGCCAAGCCGTGATAGGCAAGCAGCAACGCGCTTGATCGGGAAAGGCGAAAGCCGGTTTTCCGAAAATGCTCAAACAACCAAAAATCCTCAGGGATCGCCTTATGTCCAGTTCCGCAACACTGCACGTCGCCGTCATCGGACTGGGTTCGATGGGATACGGCATGGCGACCTCGCTCAAGCGCGCCGGCTTCGTCGTGACCGGCTGCGACGTGTCGGCCGATGCCGTCGCGCGCTTCGTGGCCGATGGCGGGAAGGGTGCGAAGACGCCGGCCGAGGCGGCCAGGGATGCCGACATCGTCGTCAGCGTCGTCGTGAATGCGGCGCAGACCGAGGCCATCCTGTTCGGTAAGGACGGCGCCGCCGAGACGCTGGCCAAGGACGCTGTCTTCATCTCCTCGGCGACCATGGATCCCGAGATCGCGCGGCGTCTCGCCAAGCAGCTCGAAGCCACCGGCCGGCATTATCTCGATGCGCCGATCTCGGGCGGCGCGCAGCGCGCGGCGCAGGGCGAGTTGACCATTCTCGCCTCCGGCAGTGCGGCGGCGTTCGCGAAGGCGCGGCCGGCGCTTGATGCGATGGCGGCAAAGCTCTACGAACTCGGCGATGCCGCCGGGCAGGGCGCCGCATTCAAGATGATCAACCAGCTGCTGGCCGGCGTGCACATCGCGGCCGCTTCCGAGGCGATTGCCTTTGCCGCCAAGCAGGGCCTCGATATCCGGAAAGTCTACGAGGTGATCACGGCCTCCGCCGGCAATTCCTGGATGTTCGAGAACCGCATGCCGCATGTGCTCGACGGCGACTATGCGCCGCGCAGCGCGGTCGAGATTTTCGTCAAGGACCTCGGCATCATCCAGGACATGGCGCGCAATGCGCGGTTCCCGGTGCCGGTCTCGGCCGCGGCGCTGCAGATGTTTCTGATGACGGCGGCCGCCGGCATGGGCCGCGACGACGATGCGTCGGTGGCGCGGATGTATGCCCAGGTCACCGGCACCAAGCTTCCCGGCGCGAAATAAGAGGATCCTGCAATGCCGCGCTTTGCCGCCAACCTCACCATGATGTTCAACGAAGTCCCGTTCCTCGACCGCTTCGACGCCGCGGCGAAATCGGGCTTTACCGCGGTCGAATTCCTGTTTCCCTACGACCATCCGGCCGAGGAGGTCGGCAAGCGGCTGAAAGGCGCCGGGCTGACGCAGGCGCTGTTCAACCTGCCGCCGGGCGACTGGAACGCCGGCGAGAAGGGATTTGCCGCGCTGCCGGATCGCTTCGCCGATCTGCAAGCGAGCCTGAAGACCGCGCTGCCCTATGCAGAGGCGACCGGCGTCAAGCGGGTGCATCTGATGGCGGGGATTGCCGATCGCAATGATCGGCATGCCGTCGAAGCCTTCTACAAATCGGTCGCTTACGCTGCGGAATTCTTCGCGCCGCACGGCCTCGACGTCGTGATCGAGCCGATCAATCCGCGCAACGTGCCGGGCTATTTCCTCAACGACTTCAACTTCGCGTACGAGTTGATCCGTGAACTCAAAATCCCGAACCTCAAGCTGCAGTTCGACATCTATCACTGCCAGATCATCCATGGCGACGTCACGATGCGGCTGCGCGAGATGATGCCGATCATCGGCCACATCCAGATCGCCTCGATCCCCTCGCGCAACGAGCCCGATGACGAGGAGCTGAACTATCCGTTCCTGTTCGGCGAGCTCGACCGGCTCGGCTACGGCGGCTTCGTCGGCTGCGAATACAATCCGCGCGGCAAGACCACGGACGGTCTGGCCTGGTTCAAGCCCTATGCCGGAGCAAGATCGTGACGCTGGCCCTTGGCTGCATCGCCGACGACTATACCGGCGCCTCCGACCTCGCCAATACGCTGACCCGCGCCGGCCTGCGCACGGTGCAGACCATCGGCGTGCCGGCGGACGATCTCGCGCTGCCCGAGGTCGACGCCGTCGTGGTGTCGCTGAAGAGCCGTTCGATTGAAGCCGGGCTTGCCGTGACACGGTCGCGTGCCGCGGAGGCCTGGCTACGCGACCGCGGCGCCGGGCACGTCCTGTTCAAGATCTGCTCGACCTTCGATTCCACCGACGCCGGCAATATCGGCCCGGTGATGGACGCGCTGCGCGCGGATTCCAAGGACAGCATCGTGCTGGTGACGCCGGCGTTCCCGGAAACCGGCCGCACCGTCTATCAGGGCAATCTGTTCGTCGGCTCCGTGCCGCTGAACGAGAGCCCGCTGAAGGACCATCCGCTCAATCCGATGCATGATTCCAACCTGGTCCGCGTGCTGGCGCGCCAGAGCCAGACCAAAATCGGCCTGGTGGATCTGGCGACGCTCGCCCGCGGCGCCGAGGCCGTGCGGGCGAAGCTCGCCGACCTTGCGCGGGGCGGCATCGGCGCTGCCATTGTCGATGCGGTGTTCGACCGCGACCTCGAGACCATCGGGCAGGTGGCGCTGGATCACCGTCTGTCGGTCGGCGCCTCCGGGATCGGGCTTGGATTGGCACGGGCGCTGGTCGCCACGGGCAAGGCCAAATCGGCTGTCGGAGAGGCAATCTCCACGGCCGCGATCGGCGGGCCGGCGGCCTGCCTCGCCGGCAGTTGCTCGCAGGCGACCCTGCGTCAGATCGCCGGCGCCGAGAAGGTGATGCCGGTGTTGCACCTCGACCCGGAGCGGGTGATCGCCGGCAAGGACGAGGCACAGCGCGCGCTCGCCTGGGCCAAGGAGCGGCTTGGCAAGGGGCCGGTCCTGATCGCCAGCAGCTCGACCCCGGATCAGGTCGCAGCTCTGCAATCGCGTCATGGCCGCGATGCAGCCGGACATGCTATCGAACAGGCCATGGCCGACATCGCGGAAGGGCTGGTGCAGTCCGGCGTGCACAGGATGGTGGTCGCCGGTGGTGAAACTTCAGGCGCCGTGGTCGATCGCCTGCGCATCCCGGGATTTCTGGTCGGGGCGGAAATCGCGGCAGGCGTGCCGGTTCTGCGCGCGGTCGGTGCTGGCAGTGGCGAGATGGTGCTTGCCTTGAAATCGGGCAATTTCGGCGGGCCGGAGTTCTTCTCCGATGCATTGGCATTGATGCCCTGATGCGCCGCTCGCGCATCTTGATGCGCCTTTCGCGCGTCATGTCACGGCAATGACGGGTATCTCCGTAGTTCAACGGGTAAGCAAATTAACCCTACTTAAGGAGGGGGGCTGGCTTTGATATCTGCGGCGTCCCGCAGCGCCATCAGTCATCTTCCCGCACGAACGGGCCTCGCGAGCCCGGCACCCCAGAGACATCATAATGTTCGCCAAATTCTCGATCCGCGCCAAGATCATTGCCGCGGTTGCGTTCCTGCTCGTCGCGCTGACGGGCATGGGCCTGCTTGCAGTTTGGAATATGCGGGCGATCAACGCCAGCACGGTCGACATCACGACCAATTGGTTGCCGAGCGTGCGCGTGCTCGGTGAGCTGCGCGCCGGGGTGATCACCTATCGCAACGTGATCCGCGAGCACATGCTCTCGGAAACGCTCGAAGAGAAGCTGGCGGCGGAAAAGACGCTCGCCGGTGTCGTCGAGATGAGCGCGAAGGCCCGCGCCAAGTACGAGCCGATGATTGCCACTCCGGAGGAGCGCGCGCTCTACCAACAGTGGTCCGAGACCTGGGACAAGTACAGGAAGGGCACCGAGGAGGTGATGGCCATCTCGCGCAAGGAAGCCGGCAAGCTTCCCCATGAGGCGCACGAGCTCAATACCAAGGTCGTGAACAAGATCGGCCTCGAGGCGGACGAAATCCTCAACAAGGACATCGAGCTCAACAATGTCGGTGCCGAAAAGGCCGCCCAGGACTCCGCGAGCAACTACAGCTCGGCCCTGATGATGGTCGCGGTGATCCTCGGCTTGGCGATCCTGATCAGCGTCGGCGTCAGCCTCTACACGGTTCGCGACATCTCGGCAGGCATTGCCTCGATCGTCAGCCCGATGCAGGCGCTCGGCCGCGGCGACCTCACCGCCGTCGTGCCGCACCAGGGTGAGAAGACCGAGATCGGCGCCATGGCCGATACGTTGCAGGTGTTCAAGGAAGCCCTGGTCGCCAAGAAGGCGGCCGACGAAGCCGCGGCTGCCGATGCCGAAGCCAAGATCGAGCGCGGCCGCCGGGTCGACACCATCACCCGCAATTTCGAACAGATGATCGGCGAGATCGTGCAGACCGTGTCGTCGGCCTCGACCCAGCTCGAAGCCTCGGCGAGCACCCTGTCGTCGACCGCAAGGCGTTCGCAGGAGCTGACCACCTCGGTCGCGGCCGCGTCCGAGGAGGCCTCGACCAACGTGCAGTCGGTGGCGTCGGCGACCGAAGAGCTGTCGTCGTCGGTGACCGAGATCAGCCGTCAGGTGCAGGAATCGGCGCGGATGGCCGGTGACGCCGTCGGCCAGGCGCGTACCACCAACGATCGCGTCAGCGAGCTGTCGAAGGCTGCTGCGCGGATCGGCGACGTCGTCGAGCTGATCAACACGATTGCCGGCCAGACCAATCTGCTGGCGCTGAACGCCACCATCGAGGCGGCGCGCGCCGGCGAGGCCGGCCGCGGTTTCGCGGTCGTGGCGTCCGAGGTGAAGGCGCTGGCCGAGCAGACCGCCAAGGCGACCGGGGAGATCGGCCAGCAGATCGCCGGCATCCAGACCGCGACCCAGGAGTCGGTCGGTGCCATCAAGGAAATCTCCTCGACCATCGAGCGGCTGTCGGAGATCTCGTCCACCATCGCGGCGGCGGTCGAGGAGCAGGGCGCAGCAACGCAGGAAATATCCCGAAACGTGCAGCAGGCGGCGCAGGGCACCCAGCAGGTCTCGGCCAACATCACCGACGTGCAGCACGGCGCCAATGAGACCGGCTCGGCCTCGAGCCAGGTGCTGTCGGCGGCACAGTCGCTCTCGGGTGACAGCAACCGCCTCAAGCTCGAGGTCGGCAAGTTCCTCGACGCCGTCCGCGCGGCCTGATCCCGCGGCCCGAACGATCTGCATCGGGCAACGAACACAAGCGTGGTGGGCCGACCGGCTCACCACGTTTTGCATTTTTGCAGGGCAGCGATGCGCTAGCCCGCGGCGGCCGAAACCGCATCCTCGGCCAGCCCGCTTTTGCAGCAGGGCTGTCTCTTTTTGATGACGACGCGATCGTGACCGGCTGCGCCTTGTCCGGCGCGTCCGCGGCCTCACGAAGGATGCCAAGGAAGTGAAGGCCGCCGCGGCTCCGCGGGTTGGCGTTTCGCACGGCATCGGGTAAATCGGCCGCTATCGGAACGGCTTTTGCAATGTCGATTCCTCTGCCCGGGGCGGGCTTCATTTCGGGAATGCTGCTTTTATGATCGCACTGGTTCGTATCGCGCTGAGCCGGCCATATACTTTCGTCGTGCTCGCGATCCTGCTGCTGATTATCGGACCGCTGGCGGCGCTCCGCACGCCGACCGACATCTTTCCCGAAATCCGCATCCCCGTGATCGGCGTGGCCTGGCAGTACACCGGCCTGCCGCCGGACCAGATGTCCGGCCGTATCACGACCCCGTTCGAGCGTACGCTGACCACGACGGTCAACGACATCGAGCACATCGTTGCTAACTCCTATAACGGCATCGGCATCGTCAAGATCTTCTTCCAGCCCAATGTCGATATCCGCACCGCCAACGCGCAGGTCACGGCGATCGCCCAGACCTTGCTGAAGCAATTGCCGCCGGGCGCGACGCCGCCCTTGATCCTGAACTACAGCGCCTCGACGGTTCCGATCATCCAGGTCGCGCTCTCGGGGGACGGCCTCACCGAGCAGAACCTCGCCGACATCGGCATCAACCAGCTGCGCACGCCGCTGGTCACGGTGCCCGGGGCCGCGATCCCGTATCCGTATGGCGGCAAGCAGCGCCAGATCCAGATCGACCTCAATTCGACCGCGCTGCAGGCGCGCGGCCTGTCGGGGCAGGACGTCGCCAACGCGCTTGCCGCGCAGAACCTGATCACGCCGGTTGGTACCCAGAAGATCGGCAGTTTCGAATACACCATCAATCTGAACAACTCGCCGCTCAAGATCGAGGAGCTCGGCGACCTGCCGATCAAGACCGTCAACGGCGCGATGGTCTATGTGCGCGACGTCGCCACCGTCCGCGACGGCAATCCGCCGCAGACCAACATCGTCCATGTCGACGGCAACCGCTCGGTGCTGATGATGGTGCTGAAGGCCGGCGCGGTATCGACGCTCGATATCATCGCCGGCATCAAGCAGAAGGTGATCGACGTCAAGGACCAGCTGCCGGACGCGCTCAAGATCGGCTTCGTCGGCGACCAGTCGGTGTTCGTCCGCGGTGCGATCACCGGCGTCGCCTTCGAGGGCGTGATCGCGGCGCTGCTGACCAGCGTGATGATCCTCTTGTTCCTCGGCAGCTGGCGCTCGACCGTGATCATCGCGGTGTCGATCCCGCTGTCGGTGCTCGGCGCCATCATCATGCTGTCCCTGATCGGCGAGACGCTCAACATCATGACGCTCGGCGGCCTTGCGCTCGCGGTCGGCATCCTGGTCGACGACGCCACGGTGACGATCGAGAACATCAACTACCATCTCGAGCAGGGCAAGCCGGTCGAGCAGTCGATCCTCGACGGCGCCAACCAGATCGTGACGCCGGCCTTCGTCTCGCTGCTCTGTATCTGCATCGTGTTCGTGCCGATGTTCTTCCTCACCGGCGTCGCGCGCTTCCTGTTCGTGCCGATGGCCGAAGCGGTCATGTTCGCGATGATCTGGTCGTTCATCCTGTCGCGCACCCTGGTGCCGACGATGGCGAACTATCTGTTGCAGCCGCATGTGCATCATGAGGGCGCGCCGCCGAAGTCGCGCAATCCCTTCGTCTGGTTCCAGCGCGGCTTCGAAGCCCGGTTCGAACGTATCCGCGGCGGCTATCATGGCCTGCTTGCGATGGCGCTCGGCCACCGCAAGGTGTTCGTCGGCGGCTTCCTTGCCGTGGTGGCCGTGTCGTTCCTGCTGGTGCCGTTCCTCGGCCGCAACTTCTTCCCGGCAGTCGACGCCGGCAACATCCTGATGCATGTCCGCACCCAGGTCGGCACCCGCGTCGAGGAGACCGCCAACCAGATGGCGGATGTCCAGAAGGCGATCCGCAAGCTGATCCCGGGCGAGATCGACACCATGACCGACAACATCGGCATGCCGATCTCCAGCATCAACCTGACCTACAACAACACCGGCGTGATCGGGCCGCAGGATGCCGACATCCAGATCAAGCTCAGGGAAGGTCACAAGCCGACCGAACAGCATGTCCGCACGCTGCGTGAGCAGTTGCCGCGGCTGTTCCCGGGCACCAGCTTCTCCTTCCTGCCGGCCGACATCGTCAGCCAGATCCTGAACTTCGGCGCGCCGGCGCCGATCGATCTGCAGATCCGCGGCGCCAATCTCGAGGGCAACTACGCCTATGCCAACAAGCTGCTGGCGAAGATCAAGCGCATTCCCGGCATCGCCGACGCGCGGATCCAGCAGTCGCCGAACAATCCGACCTTCAACATCGATGTCGACCGCACCCGCGCGCAATATGTCGGCCTGACCGAGCGCGACGTCACCAATTCGCTGGTGGTGAATCTCGCCGGCTCCTCGCAGGTCGCGCCGACCTACTACCTCAACCCCGACAACGGCGTGTCCTATTCGATCGTGATGCAGACGCCGCAGTACCAGATCGATTCGCTGAGCGCGCTGCAGACCTTGCCGATCACCGCGGCCGGCAATACCCAGGCGCCGATCCTCGGCGGCATCGCCGACATCAAGCGCGCGACCTCCAGCGCGGTGGTGTCGCAATACGACATCCAGTCGCTGGTGCAGATCTACGCCACGACGCAGGGCCGCGATCTCGGCGGCGTCGCGACCGACGTGCGCCAACTCATCGCCGACACCGCCAAGGAGGTGCCGAAAGGCTCGTCCGTGGTGCTGCTCGGCCAGGTGCAGACGATGAACTCCGCCTTCACCGGCCTCTTGTTCGGCCTGCTCGGCGCGGTCGTCTTGATCTACTTCCTGATCGTCGTGAACTTCCAGTCCTGGTCGGACCCGTTCGTGATCATCACGGCGCTGCCCGCAGCGCTCGCCGGCATCGTCTGGATGCTGTTCACGACGGAGACCACGCTGTCGGTTCCGGCGCTCACGGGCGCCATCATGTGCATGGGCGTTGCGACCGCCAACAGCGTGCTGGTGATCAGCTTCGCCCGCGAGCGCTATGAGGAGCTCGGCGATCCCGTCGCGGCGGCGCTGGAGGCCGGTTTCGTCCGGTTCCGCCCGGTGCTGATGACCGCGCTCGCGATGATCATCGGCATGGCGCCGATGGCGCTTGGGCTGGGCGAGGGCGGCGAGCAGAACGCGCCGCTCGGCCGTGCCGTGATCGGCGGCCTGATCTTCGCCACCTTTGCGACGCTGATGTTTGTTCCCGTGGTATTCAGTATGGTACACAAGAAGCAAGGCGCCAAAGTCGCCGCCTCATCGGAGATTCCGCATGCAGCCCACTGAACAGCGCCCGCCGGTGTCCCGCCGGAGATTGGGCATATTCGGCGTGGTTGCACTGGTCGGCGCCGGACTGATCGTCGGCACCGGGATCCGCGCGCGCGAGGAGCAGGACACCAGGCTGAAGGAATGGACTGACGACCAGGCCATTCCGACCGTCGCGGTGGCGCTGCCCAACGCCAAGGCGCTGAGCCCCACGATCGACCTGCCGGGCCGCCTCGAGGCCTATTCCCGCGCGCCGATCTATGCCCGGGTGTCGGGTTATCTGAAGACCTGGGACGCCGACATCGGCGCCCGCGTCAAGGCCGGCCAGGTGATCGCCGAGATCGAGGCGCCCGACCTCGATCAGCAATTGCTGCAGGCGCGCGCCGATCTCGCCAGCGCCCAGGCCTCGGCCAAGCTGTCCGAGGCGACGCTCGCCCGGCGCAAGACGCTGGTGGCCTCGAACTTCGTCTCGGCCCAGGAGATCGACGAGCGCACCGCCGACCTCTCCAACAAGAACGGCGCGGTCAGGGCGGGCCAGGCCAATGTCGAGCGGCTGGAAGCGCTTGCCGGCTACAAGAAGATCACGGCGCCGTTCGACGGCGTGGTGACCTCGCGCGACACCGATGTCGGTGCGCTGATCAATGCCGGCGGCAACTCCGGTCCGGCGATGTTCACGGTCTCCGACATCACCAAGCTGCGCGTCTATGTCAACGTGCCGCAGAACTACGTTCCGGCGATCAAGATCGGCGCCAAGGCCACGCTGAACCTGCCGGATTACCCGAACCGCAGCTTCCAGGCGACGGTGGAAGCCTCCTCGCAGGCGGTCGATGTCGCCTCTGGCACGACGCGGATGCAGCTCGGGCTCGACAATTCCTCCGGCGAGCTGATGCCGGGAAGCTATGCCAGCGTGAAGCTGAACCTGCAGCGTGATTCCACGCCGCTCAGCATTCCCGCCAGTGCGCTGATCTTCAACAGCAGCGGCCTGCGGGTCGCGACCGTCAGCCCTGACGACAAGGTGCTGTTCAAGACCGTGAAGATCGGCCGCGACCTCGGCAAGGAGATCGAGATCGCCTCGGGCCTCGCGCCCGACGACCGCATCATCACCGCCCCGCCGGACGGTCTTGCCGACGGCGATCATGTCCGCGTCACCGGCGCCGGCGCCAAGGGCAAGCCGACCACGGCCTCGGAAAAGCAGGACGTGAAGGGGTAGGGCGTCCTTTCTTACCTCGCCCCGCTTGCGGGGAGAGGTCGGATCGCATCGGTAGATGCGATCCGGGTGAGGGGGTACAGGTCTCTCGGCGTGCAGAACTCGCGGAAGCGGCCCCTCACCCCAACCCTCTCCCCGCAAGAGCGGGGCGAGGGAGCTTGGAGACCTATCCCACCCGCCATTCAAGCATGCCGTCACCGGCGGTGACGATGCTGCCGATACTGCCGACCGGCGTGCGGTTCATATTCTGCAGATGCGCCAGCGTCGCGGTGTCGCTCGCTGGGATGCGGCCGAGGGTGCGGCGGCCGTCTTCGGTGCGCAGCATGGTGACGCCATGCTCGACCTCGCCATTGGCGCGGTAGATCACGGTGAAGGCCTCGACCTTGCCCTTGCCGCCTGCCTCATCGGTGAACTCAGGTACGTTGCGGCGATGGCTGTCGGCCTCCGCCTGCACGGAGGTGTCCTGTTTCAGCGCGGCCGTCGGCGCCGCGCGCGACAGCACGAGGCCATGGTGCTTGGTGACGAAGCCGCCCTGGCCGTAGAGCAGGCCGAGCGTGCCGCCGTTGCGCAGCTTGCGCACCATCGCGCAGGCCGAATGCGTCATGTAGGTGTTGAGCGGCGCGCCGAAGAACGTAAGCCCGCCGGTCACGGTGGGCTGCACATCGGCACCTAAGCCCAGCGTCCGGCGCGCCATCTTCGGCACGCACGGGAAGCAGCTATAGAGCTCGATCGCATCGAACTTTTTGCCATCGCCGCCGACGAGGTCCATCACCGCCTTCAGCACCGCGGTCTGCGCGTGGCTCTCGACGAACTGGTCGCGGGTCAGGTAGTCGCGCGGCTCCTCCGCCGAGGCGCCGCCGAGCGGATAGATCAGCTTGTGCTCGGGCACGCCGGCGGCGCGCGCCTTGGCAAGGCTGGTCAGGATCAGCGCGCCGCCCATGTTCACGGTCGGGTTCGCCACCATCAGCTTGGTATACGGCCAGGCGATCATCCGGTTGTCGGGCGTCGCGGTCGTGATCTCGTCGCCGGTGAAGCGCTTTTTCAGCCAGGAGTTCGGATTGTCGGCGGCGACCCGCGCATAGGTCGACCACAGCTCGCCGGATTCCTTCAGCGCCTCGCGCGGCGTCTGGCCCCAATGCGCAGAGGTCGCGCTCTCATAGAGCGGATAGACCGTGATCGGCCTGAACACACCGAGCGTCACCGCCATCGGTTTCTGGAATGCGGCGCCGCGCTTCGGCTCCTCGACGTCATGCGCGAACGGCGTCCACGGCAATTCGACGCCCGCGCGCTGCGCCTTGGTCGCGGTCGATTGCGCCTCGGCGCCGCAAACTGCCGCCACGCTGCATTCGCCGCGGGCGATGCGCTGCGCGGCCTCGTGCAGATAGCGGATCGGGCTCTCGCCGCCGACCGGGCCATAATAGAGATGCGCCGGCGCAATGCCGAGCCGCTGTGCCAGCTGCTTCTCCGGATCGCGGTAGCGCCAGCTCAGGAAGTTGACGACGTCGAGCGACTGCAGGTCGGCGAGCAGTTTTGCGCCGCTGTCGGCCTCGGCGCGCTTCAGCGCTTCCTCGAGCAAGGTGAGGGGCTCGAGGCCGGCCGCGATATCCTTCGGACGGTCGACGATCTCGCCGACGCCGACGATGACGGGAATGCGGTCTTCGGGGATGCTGTTCGACATTCTTGTTGCTTCACTCTGCGATATTGGAATCGATGTTTGTTTGAGGCGTCATTGCGAGGAGCGAAGCGACGAAGCAATCCATCTATCCGCATACGCGGTGCAATGGATTGCTTCGCTTCGCTCGCAATGACGGGGAGGGGGTATCACTCCGCCACCAGCGCGTTCATGTGCTCGACGGCTTCGACGAAATCTTCCTTGAACTCCTGCACCACGGCACCGGCGGACTTCACGCTGTCGACCAGGCCGACGCCCTGGCCGACGAAGTAGCTGACGAGATCGCGGGCCTTCTCGTTGCCGGCCGCGGCGGCGCGGTCGATCGCGTTGAAAGCGTCGCGGCTGATGATGCTTTGCAGCGGCATCGGCAGCGCGCCGGGGCTGTCCGGCGAGCGGTCCCAGGCGTCGGTCCAGACCGAACGGAGTTGCCGCGCGGGCTTGCCGGTCCGGCCCTTGGAGCGGATCGCGTCGCGCGAGGAGGCCGCGATCATCTTCTCGCGGAAGATTTCAGAGGTCTCCGACTCAACCGTGGCAAGCCACACCGAGCCCGTCCAGGCGCCGGCTGCGCCCATTGCCATGCAGGCCGCCATCTGGCTGCCGGTCATGATGCCGCCGGCGGCGAGCACCGGCACGTCGCGGATCTTTCTGACCGCCTTGATCACCTCGGGCACCAGCACCATGGTCGAGACCTCGCCGCAATGGCCGCCGGCCTCGGTGCCCTGGGCGACCAGGATGTCGACGCCGGCCGCGACCTGGCGCAGCGCGTGTTCCTTGGAGCCGACCAGGGCTGCGACCGGCACGTTGTGCTGGCGGCCCATCTCGATCATCGCCCGCGGTGGCACGCCAAGCGCGTTGGCGATCAGCCTGATCGGATGGCGGAACGAGACCTCGAGCAATTGCAGCGCAGTCTTGGCATCGAACGGCTGCGGCTGGTTGTCGGCGACGCTCTGCGCCGTGAGCTCGATGTTGTATTTCTTCAGCAGATTGCGGGTGAAGTCGCGATGCTCCTGGGAAACGCGCTTCTCGAGGCTCTTCCAGGTGACGTTCTTCTCGCCGGCCGTCGAGATATTCTCGGGGATCAGCACGTCGATGCCATAGGGCTTGCCGTCGACATGATCGTCGATCCATTTCAATTCCTGCTCCAGCGTTTCCGGCAGATACCGGGTCGCGCCGAACACGCCGAAGCCGCCGGCGCGGCTGACCGCCGCCACCACGTCACGGCAATGGCTGAAAGCGAGCAGGGGAAATTCGATCCCCAGCATGTCGCAGATCGGTGATTTCATGGGTTGGTTTTCTCCCGATGGCCGCTTTTTGTGCTTGTTGGCATCAGCCCCTGCAACGCTAGCGCATCACGGTCAACGAAGCCAAGCGGGTTTCGGCTGCGGCGACTTGCGTGCAGGCGTCGCTTGGCTGCATCGCTCGCAGCGCATTCCGCTGGATAGAAAATGCGATCTGCCGGGGTGGGCAAAGCGAAGTTTGCCCACCATCTAGTGCGGATATGTGGATGGGCACGGCGGTTGCCGCGCCATGGAAAATTGGAAACCGGGAGCCACCGACGTGACCGACACCTCTGCCTACGAGCCGCCGAAAGTCTGGACCTGGAACAAGGAGAGCGGCGGGCGCTTCGCCAGCATCAACCGGCCGATCGCGGGTCCTACCCACGACAAGGAGCTGCCGGTCGGCCGGCATCCGCTGCAACTCTATTCGCTGGCGACGCCGAACGGCGTCAAGGTCACCGTGATGCTGGAAGAGCTGCTCGCGGCGGGTCACACAGGCGCGGAGTACGACGCCTGGCTGATCAAGATCGACGGCAACCAGTTCGGCAGCGGCTTCGTCGCGGTCAATCCGAACTCCAAGATTCCGGCGCTGATGGATCGCAGTGGGCCCGAGCCGATCCGGGTGTTCGAGTCGGGCTCGATCCTGGTCTACCTTGCGGAGAAGTTCGGCGCCTTCCTGCCGACCGACGTCAAGACCCGCGCCGAAACCTTCTCCTGGCTGTTCTGGCAGATGGGCTCGGCGCCCTATCTCGGCGGCGGCTTCGGGCATTTCTATGCCTATGCGCCGACCAAGATCGAATACGCCATCGACCGCTTTGCGATGGAGGTGAAGCGCCAGCTCGACGTGCTGGACCGCAGGCTTGCCGACAACGAATATCTCGCAGGCGACGTCTACACCATCGCCGACATGGCGGTGTGGCCCTGGTATGGCGGGCTCGCCAAGGGCCTGCTTTACGGCGGCGGCGAATTCCTCTCGGTGCAGGACTACAAGAACGTGCAGCGCTGGACCGACGCGATCGCGGCACGGCCCGCGGTGAAGCGCGGCCGCATGGTCAACCGCACCTGGGGCGAGCCGTCGAGCCAGCTCCACGAGCGCCATGACGCCAGCGATTTCGAGACCAGGACGCAGGACAAGATCAGCGAGCAGGCGGCGTCGTAGTCTGCGCGATCGATTTGACCCGTCATCCTGAGAGATTCTGAAGCTTTCACCGTCGTCATTGCGAGGAGCGAAGCGACGAAGCAATCCATTCTTCCGCGTATGCGGCGCGGTGGATTGCTTCGCGAAGCCTGTCATCCGGCGGCGCTTCGCGCCGACCGGGTGGCTCGCAATGACGATGATCCGTTATGAGGAACGCGTTCCGCGCTCCTCACCATGCATCACCCCAGCAAATCATCATACTCCGGGTTCTTCTTCATGAAGCCCTGGATGAACTCGCATTTCACGACGAGCTTGATCTTCTGCGCGCGTACGGCATCGAGCGTGGCGCGGGCGAGCTTGGAGCCGATGCCGCGGCCGCCGAGCTCCGGCGGCACTTCGGTGTGGACGAGCGTGATCGTATCCGGCGTCTTGCGGTAGACCACGAAGGCGGTGTGGCCGTCGACTGCGAGCTCGAACCGGCTCTGCGCAGCGTTGTCGCGGAATGCTTCAGTCATCGCGGTCTCTCCTATTTCGTCTTTGCGCCCTCGGCCGCGGGAAACACCATGCGGTCGTCGGTGCGGCAGTAGCGGTCGGCGAACATGCGGCCGATCGGGTGATAGCGCTCCATGTGCACGCGCATGGCATCACGATCCCACAATTCGTCGCGGATGTGGAAGTGGATGCCTTCGCCCATGATCAGCTCGCGGTCGCCGTTGACGTCGATCAGCTTCCAGGTCCTGCACTCCATCGCAAACGGCGCGTCCGCGAGCCTGGGCACCGCGATCTTGCTGGACGGCGCGAGCTTGAGGCCGAGGTAGTCTGGCTCGCCGATCTCGGGCGGGAAGTCGCCCGAGCTCTCGTGCATCGCGCGCGCCAGCGGTTCATCGGTCAGGTTGACCACGAATTCACCCAGGCGCTGGATGTTGACCATCGTGTCCTTCTCACGGCCATCCGGCCGGCGATTGACCGCGAACATGCAGAGCGGCGGGTCTTCGCAGAACACGTTGAAGAACGAGAACGGCGCCGCATTGACCACGCCGTCCGGCCCGAGGCTCGTGACCCAGGCTATCGGCCGCGGCAGCACGAAGGAGGTCAGCACCTTGTAGCGTTCGCGTTGGGTGAGGTCGCTTGCGGAATATTCCATGGGAGCTCTCGCTTGCTTGCCTCGCCCCGCTTGCGGGGAGAGGTCGGAATTCAAGCGTAGCTTGAATTCCGGGTGAGGGGGACTCTCCGCGAGTCCCGTCTCTCACTGTCCGCGCGGAGACTCCCCCTCATCCCGACCTTCTCCCCGCGCGCGGGGAGAAGGGGGAGAGGAACTACGTCATGCTCAGCTCGTGGCGGCCGACCACCATCCAGTGTACTTCGTCCGGACCGTCGGCGAAGCGGAGGTGGCGGACGTCCTGGTACATCTCGCCGAGCGGCGACCACTGCGAGATGCCGGTGGCGCCGTGCATCTGAATCGCCTGGTCGATCACCTTGCAGGCGCGCTCGGGCACCATGGCCTTGACCATCGAGACCCAGACGCGGGCTTCCTTGTTGCCGAGCACGTCCATCGCCTTGGCCGCCTTCAGCACCATCAGCCGCATCGCCTCGATCTCGCAGCGCGCCTGGGCGATGATCTGCATGTTGCCGCCGAGATGGGCGATCTTCTTGCCGAACGCTTCGCGGGTCAGGCCGCGCTGCACCATCATGTCGAGCGCCTTCTCGGCCTTGCCGATGGTGCGCATGCAGTGATGGATACGACCCGGTCCGAGGCGGACCTGCGAGATCTCGAAGCCGCGGCCTTCGCCGAGCAGCATGTTCTCCTTCGGCACCTTGCAATTGTTGAAGCGCAGATGCATGTGGCCGCGCGGCGCATGGTCATGGCCGAACACGTGCATGGGCCCGAGGATCTCGACGCCGGGGGTGTCGATCGGCACCAGGATCTGCGACTGCTGCTTGCTGGGCGCCGCATCGGGATTCGTCTTCACCATCACGATCATGATCTTGCAGCGCGGGTCGCCGGCGCCGGAGATGTAGTACTTCTCGCCGTTGATCACCCACTCGTCGCCGACCAGCTTGGCGGTGGTCGAGATGTTCTTGGCGTCGGAGGAGGCGACGTTCGGCTCGGTCATCGCATAGGCCGAGCGGATCTCGCCGTTGAGCAGCGGCTTCAGCCACTTCTCCTTCTGCGCCTTGGTGCCGACGCGCTCCAGCACTTCCATGTTGCCGGTGTCGGGCGCCGAGCAGTTCATGGTCTCGGAGGCCAGCGGGCTCTTGCCGAGCTCGGCGGCGATATAGGCGTAGTCGAGGTTGTTGAGGCCTTCGCCGGTCTCGGCGTCGGGCAGGAAGAAGTTCCAGAGGCCGACTTCCTTGGCCTTGTCCTTGGCCTTCTGCAGGATCGCGAGCTGCTCGTCGGTGAAGCTCCAGCGGTTGGTCTTCTTCTCGCCGGCGCGATAGAACTCGACCGACATCGGGTCGACGGTGTCGCGGATGAACTGCTTCACATGGTCGTAGAGCGGTCGGACCTTGTCCGACATCCTGAGATCGTTGAGCTCGTCGCCCGGATTGAGCGTGTAGTTCGTGGTGCGCGGCACATAGGCATGTTTCATTGTCGTTTCTCCCTCGCGAAGGCGCGTTTCGCGGCGGACAATAGACGCGTGCGGCGCGAAGCGCGAGCACCGATTTTCGCAGGATCGCTACCGCATCGCGGAATTTAGCGACGGCGTTTCAAACGTTGTTTGAACGCCGCCGCTCGCGACGCTGGATTGATCGTCAGGGCAACCGGTGCATCGCGCAGATCTTGTTGCCGTCGAGATCGCGCAGATAGGCGAGATAGAGCTTGATGCCGTTACCCTCGCGCACGCCCGGCGGATCCTCGATCGGCTTGCCGCCGTTGGCGACGCCGGCGGCGTGCCAGGCCTCGACCTGCTCCGGCGAAGAGCAGGCAAAGCCGATCGTGCCGCCATTGGCATGCGTCGCCGGTTCGCCGTCGATCGGCTTGGACACCATGAAAATGCCGGCCTTGGTGAGGTACATGATGCGGTGGCCGTCGAGCCGGGCCGGCCGGACATCGAGCGTGCCAAGCAGCGCATCATAGAACGCCTTGGCCTTGTCCAGATCGTTGGTGCCAACCATCACGTGTGAAAACATCCGAAATATCCTCCCTCTTGGTTATGAAAGCCGCCCTGTGCGTCCTTACGGCTCGAACGCTTAGCAGCAGTTTTGCCGCGACGGAAGCGACGCTGAGTCGCGCATCGATGATGTGGATGTATGTTTCACAGACGGTGCAACAATTCAGCGTCGTCCCGGCGAAGGCCGGGACCCATTACCACGAATGCGAATTGTTACGCGACGCTGGGGCCACAACTCACTCCCACAAGAAAACCTGTGGTTATGGGTCCCGGCCTTCGCCGGGACGACAGTTGGAGATGCCGCCGCGAAAACTCAGAACGCGGTGTACCCGCCGTCGATCACGAAGCAATCCGCCGTATGATAGGACGACGCCTTGCTCATCAGATACACGGCGATGCCGCCGAAATCGCTCGGCTCGCCGAAGCGGCGCACCGGGATGCGCGGCATCACGTTGGCGACGAACTTGTCGTTGGCCATGATGCCGGCGGTCATGTCGCTCTTGATCCAGCCGGGCAGGATCGCGTTCGCGGTGACGCCGTGGCGGGCGAGCTCGACGCCGAGCGCGCGGCACAGCGCGTTCAACGCGGCCTTGGTGCCCGCATAGTGCTCGTTGCGCGCAGTGCCGAACAGCGAGGCGAGGCTCGAGGTCGCGACCAGCCGGCCGAACTTGTCGCCGGCCTCGGACCGCTCGGTCATGTGGCGTGCCGCAGCCTGGAATACGTGGAACACGCCGTCGAGATTGGTCGCGAACATCCGTCGCCATTCCTCCTCGGTGCGGTCGATGAAGGAGCGGCGTCCGCCGCCACCGATGCCGGCATTGGCGAAGCAGCCGTCGACGCGGCCGAAGGTGTCGAGGGTTGCCTTCATCGCGGTCTTGACCGAGCCGGGATCGCTGACGTCGCAGAATTGGGTTGCGACCTTGCCTGGGCCGGCCTTCATCGACGTTGCGGCGTTGGCGTTTTTTTCCGCGTTGCGGCCCCAGATCGCGACGTTGCAGCCCGCGGCGTTGAGTGCCTGCGCGATGCCGAGGCCGATGCCGCCATTGCCGCCGGTGATGACAGCGACGCGGCCGGTGAGATCGAAGATGCCACTCATTGGGGTTTCCATTTGGTTTGGTGCGCGCTAATCACGCGTTCACGGATGGGCTTGCCGTCGACCATGGACAAGCCCGGCACAAAAATCAAATATGGGTCGAAACATCGACCTGCCGCGGTACCAACGGCCGCAACAACGTAAAGAGGAAACCATGCAGTTCAAGCACGTCACGCTCGACTTCGACGGATCGGTCGCGATCCTCAAACTCGACCATCAGGAAGTCATGAACGCGGTCTCGATCGACATGCTGGGCGGCCTTGCCGAGGCGCTCGATGCGATCGACGACAAGCGCGACGAGGTGCGCTGCCTGGTCATCACCGGCGCCGGCCGCGCCTTCTGCACCGGCGCCAATCTGCAGGGCCGCAACACGCAGGCTAAGCCCGGCCGGAGCAACGCCGGCGCGGCGCTGGAGACCGCGTTCCATCCGTTCCTGCGCCGATTGCGTAAGCTGCACTGTCCGATCGTGACGGCGGTGAACGGACCGGCCGCCGGCGCCGGGATGAGTTTTGCATTGATGGGCGATCTGATCCTGTGCGCGCGCTCGTCCTATTTCCTGCAGGCGTTCCGCCGCATCGGCCTGGTGCCGGATTGCGGTTCGACCTGGCTGCTGCCGCGGCTGATCGGCAAGGCGCGTTCGGTCGAGCTGTCGCTGCTCGGCGAGCGGCTGCCGGCCGAGAAGGCGTTGGAATGGGGCCTCGTCAACCGCGTCTATGACGACGCCGCGCTGATGGAGGAGACCATGAAGCTCGCGCACGATCTCGCCAACGGCCCGACGATCGCGCTGTCGCTGATCCGCAAGCTCTATTGGGACAGCCCGGAAAACACCCTCGAGGATCAGCTCAATCTGGAATGCGAGTCGCAGCGGATCGCGGGCCGCGCCGAGGATTTCAAGGAAGGTGTCACCGCGTTCCTCGAGAAGCGGCCGGCGAAGTTCAAGGGCAAATGATCGAGACCGAACTCAGCCGCTGCGTCGCCACGTTTCATCCCGGCGCGACCGGCGTCACCGGCGCGGCAAAGCTCTCCGGCGGCGCCAGCCAGGAGACCTGGACGTTCGACATCGTGCATCCGGACGGCACGATCGGCGCGATCCTGCGCCGCGCGCCGCCGGGCTACGGCGCCGCGCCCGGCCGCGCCGCCGGCCTCGATGCCGAGGCCATGCTGATGCAGCTCGCGCATGACGCGGGCCTGCCGTCGCCGAAGGTGATGCACGTCTTGAGGCCGGAGGACGGCCTTGGCCGCGGCTTCATCATGGCGCGGGTCGAAGGCGAAACCATCGCGCGGAAAATTTTGCGCGACGAGGAATATGCGGCCGCGCGGCCGATCCTGGCGCGCCAGCTCGGCCGCGTCATCGCCGGCATCCATGGCCTGCCGCAGGCGAGACTGCCGAAGCTGCGCAGCCTGACGGCGACCAAGGAGATCGAGGATCTCTCCCGCGAGTATCGCAGCTTCAACTGGCCGCGGCCGGTGTTCGAGCTGGCGCTGCGCTGGCTGCGCGATCACGATCCCGGCCCGTCGTCCGAGGTGACGCTGGTGCATGGCGATTTTCGCCACGGCAACCTGATCATCGCCCCCGACGGGGTACGTGCGGTCCTCGACTGGGAGCTCGCGCATTTCGGCGACCCGATGGAAGATCTCGGCTGGATCTGCGTCAATTCCTGGCGCTTCGGCGAGATCGACAAGCCAGTCGGCGGTTTTGGCACGCGCGAGGATCTGTTCGCGGGCTACGAGGAGGCCGGTCGCAAGGCCGATCCGGACCGCGTGATGTTCTGGGAAGTGATGGGCACGCTGCGCTGGGGCGTGATGTGCTGCGGCATGATGCAGCGCTTCCGCTCCGGCCCCGATCACTCGATGGAGCGCGCGATGATCGGGCGCCGCGCATCGGAGACCGAGATCGATCTGCTGAGGCTACTCGCACCGAGAGGTCGTTGAGATGCAGGACGAACCGACACCCACCGAACTGATCAAGGCCGTTGCCGATTTCCTGCGCAACGAGATCGCGCCTGTCATCAAGGGCCACAACAGCTTCAAGCTGCGCGTCGGGATCAATGCGCTGGACCTGGTGACGCGGCAGCTCGCGCTCGCCGAGGCAGGCGATGCGACCGAGGCTGCGCGGTTGAAGCAACTGCTCGGCGCCGACGGCACGCTGATGGAGCTGAACCGCGCGCTATCGGAGAAGATCGCCAGCGGCGAGGTCGATCTGACAACGCCAGGGCTGACAGAACATCTCTGGCAGACCACGATGGACAAGCTCGCCGTCGATCAGCCGAACTACGCGTCCTACAAGAGGGAACTCGAAACGTAGGATGGGTATCGCTGCGCTCAATTGGCCGCAATGTATCCGACGTCGTCCCGGCGAAGGCCGGGACCCATAACCACAAATTCCGGTTGTCTCGCACTGCCGGAACGACGATCCCGTTCACAACACTGGCTGCGGCGTATGGGTCCCGGCCTTCGCCGGGACGACGAGTGGAGGGAGCAGCTACCGCCCCAGCCACTTCGGCGGACGCTTCTCCGAGAATGCCTTCGGGCCCTCGATGTAATCCTGCGAGGCGGCCATCGCCTTCACCGCGGGATATTCGCGCTGCTCGGCGATCGCCTGTTCGAGCGAGACTTCGAGGCCCTTCTGGATCGCCTGCTTGGAGGCGCGGATCGACATCGGCGAGTTCTTGGTGATGGTCTCGGCCCAGCGCTCGGCGGCGGCGAGCGCCTCGCCCTGCGGCACCACCTCGTTGACGAAGCCGAGCTCGAGGCCCTCCTTGGCGCTGACATGGCGCGCGGTCAGGATCATGCCCATGGCGCGCTTCAGGCCGATCTGGCGCGGCAGCCGGTGCACGCCGCCGGCGAGCGCAGCGAGGCCGACGCGCGGCTCGGGCAAGGCGAAGGTCGCATTCTCTGCGGCGATGATCAGGTCGCAGGCCAGCGCGATCTCGAACCCGCCGCCCATCGCGACGCCGTTGACCGCGGCGATGATCGGCTTGTCGCAGTCGAAACGGCTGGTGAGGCCGGCGAAGCCGCCCTTGTCCCAGCCGCGCTTGCCGCCGGCGGCCTGCCATTTCAGGTCGTTGCCGGCGCAGAACGCCTTTTCGCCGGCGCCGGTGACGATCGCGACCCACTGCTCGGGATCGGCGGAGAACTCGTCGAACACCTTGTTGAGCTCGAAATGCGCGTCGATATGCAGCGCATTGTAAACCTCGGGCCGCGACAGCGTCACGATGGTGATGGGACCCTTGCGCGTCACCTTGGAGAATTTCAGATCCATGTTTGCTCCCGTCGATTTTCTGCGGCGAAGAATATGGGCGATATCCTAGCGCCTGCGTGCCGTTCCATGCCATCCAATTGCGCAAGGCGACCGCGCGTGCAAGCCTCACTCGACTGCTTGACTTGGCCGCGCGCTTCTCACCTTAATCGATCCGAACGCGGATGCGCAGTAGCGCCTAAACGCAAAACCAGAATCAACAATATCTTCGGGAGAGACCGCCTTGGATTTCAACCTGCCGGCTGACCTGACAGCCTATCTCGCCGAGCTCGACCAATTCATCGAACGCGAGATCAAGCCGCTGGAAGCGGCTGACGACAACATCCGCTTCTTCGATCATCGCCGCGAATGGGCGCGCACCGATTTCGACAAGGGCGGCCTGCCGCGCCATGAATGGGAGCTGTTGCTGCGCAAGGTCAAGAACCTGGCCGACGCCGCCGGCCATCTGCGCTTTGCGATCCCGAAGCGTTACGGCGGCAAGGACGGCTCCAATCTCTGGATGGCCGTGATCCGCGAGCATTTCGCCTCGAAGGGGCTTGGCCTGCACAACGATCTGCAGAACGAGCATTCGATCGTCGGCAACCTGCCGATCGTCACCATGCTCGACCGCTACGGCACCGACGAGCAGAAGGCGATGATCGACGGCTCGATCACCGGCAAGTACCGCATCACGTTCGGTCTGACGGAGCCGGACCACGGCTCGGATGCGACGCATATGGAGACCAAGGCGGTCCAGGCCACGCGCGACAACGTCAAGGGCTGGATCATCAACGGCGAGAAGATGTGGACGACGGGCATGCATGTCGCCACGCACTGCGCGCTGTTCGCCCGCACCTCGGGCAATGACGGCGACGCCCGCGGCATCAGCTGCTTCCTGGTGCCGGCGAAGTCGCCGGGCGTGAAGGTCGAGGAGTATATGTGGACCTTCAACATGCCGACCGATCACCCGCGGGTCAGCTTCACCGACGTGTTCGTGCCTGAGGATGCGCAGTTCGGCGAGGTCGGCCGCGGCCTGTCGCTGGCGCAATGCTTTGTCCATGAGAACCGCATCCGCCAGGCGGCAAGCTCGCTGGGCGCTGCGGTCTATTGCATCAACGAGAGCGTGAAGTACGCGCGTGAGCGAAAACCGTTCGGCAAGGCGCTGGCCGAGAACCAGGCGATTCAGTGGCCGCTGGTCGAGCTTGCGACTCAGGCCGAGATGCTCAGGCTTTTGATCCGCAAGACCGCATGGGAGATGGATCAGCTGACCCAGGCCCAGGTCGAGCACACGCTGTCGGACCGGGTCTCGATGTGCAATTTCTGGGCAAACCGGCTGTGCTGTGAGGCCGCCGACCGCGCGATGCAGGTGCATGGCGGCATGGGCTATTCGCGCCACAAGCCGTTCGAGCACATCTACCGCCACCATCGCCGCTATCGCATCACCGAAGGCAGCGAGGAGATCCAGAAGCGCAAGGTGGCGGGCTTCCTGTTCGGCTACATGGGAGCCAGCAAGCACTGAGCCTGGGCGGAGGAGGCGCAGGAGCGCGGGCGGGTGTTGCGGGGGGAGGAAGAAGAAGGCGTGATGACTCTCTCCGCCGTCGTCCTTGCGAAAGCAGGGACCCACAACCAAGAGAGGTCGTTGATGCGGTAAGCTGTGGCCCCAGCATTATGCCGCAACGGACAGCGGTGGTTATGGGTCCCGGCTCGCGCTTCGCTTGGCCGGGACGACAGTGTGGGCTAATTCACCTGCCGGTCCTTGCCCGCCCAATACGGTTCACGCAGGCTGCGCCGCAGGATCTTGCCCGACGGGTTGCGCGGCAGCGCCGGGATGAAGTCGACCGATTTCGGCGTCTTGTAGCCGGCGATGCGCTCGCGGGTGAAGTTGATGATGTCGGTCGCGGTCGCGCTCTTGCCCGGCTTCATCACCACGACGGCCTTCACCGCCTCGCCCCATTTGTCGTCGGGAATGCCGATCACGGCGGCTTCGGCGACATCAGGATGATCGCACAGCGCGCTCTCGACCTCGGCCGGATAGATGTTCTCGCCGCCGGAGATGATCATGTCCTTGATGCGGTCGTGGATGTAGAGATAACCATCCTCGTCCATGTAGCCGGCATCGCCGGTGCGCAGCCAGCCGTCGCCGTCGATCGTCTTCGCGGTGGCCTCGGGCAGATTCCAGTAGCCGGTCATGTTGGAGCCGGAGCGGGTGGCTATCTCGCCGACTTCGCGCGGCGGCAGCGGCTTGCCGTTCTCGTCGAGAATCGCGAGCTCGACGCCGGCCACCGCCTTGCCGGCCGAGCGCATCCGCTCGAGCCCTTCGACATGGTCTTCGGGCGGTAGTGCGACGATGGTGCCGGTGGTCTCGGTCATGCCGTACATCTGCACGAAGCCGCATTTGAAGACCTCGATGCACTCCTTCAGCAGCGCCGCCGGGATCGGCGAAGCGCCGTAGAGCATGTATTTCAGGCGTGAGAAATCGACCTGTCGCGCGCGCGGCTGCCGCACCACGAACTGCATCGCCGCCGGCACCATGAACAGTTTCGTGATCCCGGACTGCTCGAAGAAGTCGAGCACCTTGGTCGGGTCGAACTCGCGCGCGATCACGCCGCGGGCGCCGTGGTACAGCCCCATCACACCCCAGCCGGAGCCGCCGATGTGGAAGATCGGCATCGCGACCAGCGAGACGTCGTCGGTGGTCCATTTGTTCCAGTCGGGCTTGTCGGCTTCGTTGCCGCTCTGCACGAGGTTGAGGAAGTTGGCGTGCGACAGCATCGCGCCTTTCGGCTTGCCGGTCGTGCCGGAGGTGTAGAGCTGGATTGCGATGTCCCTCGGCTCGATCACGACGCGCGGATCGTCGCCGCTCTGCGCGTCGCGCCAGGCGACGAAGTCAGGCCATTCCGGCGCGCCGCCCTCGGTCGTGATGATGCTGCGAACGCTCGGCAGCTTGTCCTTGATGTTGCGCGCCTGGGTGATGAATTCGGGGCCGACGAACAGCACCGGCGCCTTGCAGTCGTCGACGATGAAAGCGACCTCGGGGCCCGCGAGGCGCCAGTTCACCGGCGCCATCACCACGCCGGCCTTCATCGCACCCATCAGCAATTCAAAATAGAAGTCGCTGTTCTTGCCGAGATAGGCGATGCGCTCGCCCTTCTTGATGCCCATCGCAATCAGCGCGTTGGCGACGCGGTTGGTCTTGACGTCGAATTCGGCGAAAGAGGTCTGCCGGCCCTCGAACTCATAGGCCAGCGCATCGCCGCGGCTCTTCGCGCGGTCGCGCACCATGTCGGCAAGGTTGCTCAGTTTCGGCGCGTTGGACATGTTTCCCCCGTGATGTTTTTTGTTGGCGCGGAGTGTGGCTGCATCGCGCGGGAAAAACAATACGGGGGATGGTGCAGGACGCGTCCACACCGTCGTCCCGGCGAAAGCCGGGACCCATAACCACGAATGTTAATGTGGCGCGACGCTAGGGCCGCAGCGAGCTTCACGACGCGCAACGGTGGTTATGGGTCCCGGCTTTCGCCGGGACGACGGCGGTGATTGCAGCAAGAACGCGGGCCTTACCCTCGCGCCGCGCGATCCTTCTCGTTCTGGGCCTTGATCGACTCCCGCGCCTTGGTCCAGTCGTCGTCGCTCCAGTCGCGGAGCTGGTAGAAATTGCCGCCCATCGCGAGCGCCTGCGCGCCGTCCATGGCGATGGTCTCGCCGTTGATCCAGTCGCAGCCGCCGGAGATCAGGAACACCGCGAGGTTCTGCAATTCCTCCATGGTGCCGACGCGGCCCATCGGGTTCATTGCCTTGGTGCGGGCGCCGGCCTCGTCACCGGGCTTGATGCGCTTGCTCATGCCCTCGGTCGGAATCTCGCCGGGCGCGATGGTGTTGAGACGAATGCCGTGACGGCCCCATTCGACCGCGAGCGACATGGTCATGGCATGGATCGCCGATTTGCTCATCGCCGACGGCACCACATAGGGCGAGCCGTTGCGCACCCAGGTCACCGTGATCGACACCACGTTGCCGCGATGGCCGCCGGCGATCCAGCGCCGGCCTACCGCGTGCGTCACGTAGAAGGTGCCATGCATCACGATGTTGGCCACGGCATCAAAGCCTCGCGCGGAAAGCTCTTCCGAGCGCGAGATGAAATTGCCGGCGGCGTTGTTGATCAGATCGGTGAGGGGACCGCTGGTGGTCCAGATCGCGTCGATCATCTCGTCGACCGCCATGGCATTGCGGATATCGACGCCGTGGCTGACCACGCGTCCGCCATGCTCGGCCATCAGCTCGGTGGCGGTCTCGTCGCAAACGCTCTTGCGGCGGCCGCAGATATGGACCTCGGCCCCGAGTTGCAGGAACCGGGTGGCCATGGCCTTTCCGAGGCCGGTGCCGCCGCCGGTTACCAGGATGCGCCGCCCGGCAAGAAGCTGATTGCTAAACATCGTTTCCTCCACGGGGGTTGTCAGTTAATTGGTCGATTGACTAAAAGCGGACAACGGCCTTTCTGTAAAGCGCCAACGAGGATCAGCGGAGGAGATTTCAATGGAAGATCGCGTTTCGATATCGATTTCAGACGGTATCGCCGATGTCCGCCTGGTGCGGGCGGACAAGATGAACGCGCTCGATGCCGCGATGTTCGAGGCATTGGTCGCCGCAACCGACCGGCTTTCCAAGGAAAAAGGGGTTCGGGTCGTGGTGCTGTCCGGCGAGGGCCGGGCGTTTTGTGCCGGCCTCGACATGGGCCGGTTCGCCGCCATGAAGGATGGCGGTAACGGAGTGCCGGGCGGCGAGAAGCGCGATCTCACGATCCGCACCCACGGCAAGGCCAATTTTCCGCAGCAGGCGGTGTGGGGCTGGCGCCAGCTCCCGGTGCCGGTGATTGCCGCGGTCCATGGCGTTGCGTTCGGCGGCGGCTTCCAGCTCGCGCTCGGCGCCGACATGCGTTTCCTCTCAACCGACGCACGGATGTCGATCATGGAGATCAAGTGGGGCCTCGTCCCCGACATGGCGGGCACGCCGATCCTGGCGAGCCTGGTGCGCGACGATATCCTGCGCGAGCTTACCTATACCGGCCGCATCTTCTCGGCGCAGGAGGCCCAGAGCTATGGCCTCGCCACCCGCGTCTGCGACGACCCGCGCACCGCTGCGCTCGAGGTCGCGCGCGAGATCGCCGGCAAGAGCCCGGATGCGATCCGTGCCGCGAAGCGCCTGCTGAACAATCTGTCGGTCGATCCGGCGGCCGCGCTGCTCGCGGAATCCGTCGAGCAGCAGAAGCTGCTCGGCAGTCCGAACCAGACCGAATCCGTGCGCGCCAATCTGGAGAAGCGCGCGCCGAAATTCGCGGATGCGTGATGACGAGCTGGCGTCATGGCCGGGTTCTCTCGGCTATGGCGGACACAACCAACCCTGCTAACCGACAACAAAGAACAAGAACAAAATGAGCGAAACGTCCCAGCCCTTCCTCGGCATCATCTCCGGCGAGCGCAGGCGTGATCACGCTGCGGTCGCCGAACGGGTCGACCGTATCGCCAGCGGCCTTGCCAAGCTCGGCGTCAAGCCGGGCGACAGCGTCTGCATGCTGATGCGCAACGACATCGCCTTCATCGAGGCCGCCTACGCTGCGATGCGGCTCGGCGCCTATGGCGTGCCGGTCAACTGGCACTTCAAGCCGGAGGAGATCAACTACGTGCTGACGGATTCCGGCACGCGGGTCCTGATCGCTCATGCCGACATGCTGCATCCGCTGCGCGGCGCGATCCCGCCTGACGTCACCGTGCTCAGCGTGCCGACGCCGCCGGAAATTCTCTCCAGCTACAAGATCAATCCCGATCATCTCGGAACCCCGGATTTCGCGATCGATTTCGAATCCTGGCTGGCGCAATTCCCGCGTTACGACGGCCCCGTCGTGCCGCAGCCGCAGAACATGATCTACACCTCGGGCACCACGGGCCATCCGAAGGGCGTCCGCCGTTTCGCGCCGACGCCGGAACAGACCGCTAATGCGGAAGCGATGCGGGCGATGATCTACGGGCTGAAGCCCGGGGCACGCGCGATCCTGCCGGGACCGCTTTATCATTCGGCGCCGAATTCCTTCGGACTGCGCTCCGGCCGGCTCGGCGGCGCGCTGGTGCTGATGCCGCGCTTCGACGCGGAGGAATTTCTGGCGCTGATCGAGCGCGAGCGGATCGACACCATCTTCATGGTGCCGACCATGTTCATCCGCCTGATGAAGCTGCCCGAAGAGGTGCGGAAGAAATACGACATGTCGTCGCTGCGCCATATCATCCATGCCGCGGCGCCGTGCCCGGCCGATGTCAAGCGCGCCATGATCGAATGGTGGGGACCGGTGATCTACGAATTCTACGGCTCGACCGAGTCGGGCGCGGTGACGTTCGCGACCTCGGAAGATGCGCTGAAGAAGCCCGGCACGGTCGGCAAGATCTCGCCCGGCGCCGAGCTTCGCTTCATCGGCGACGACGGCAAGGAGGTGCCTCAGGGGCAGATCGGCGAGATCTATTCGCGGATCGCCGGCAATCCGGATTTCACCTATCACAACAAGTCCGAGAAGCGTGCCGAGATCGACCGCGAAGGCTTCATCACCTCCGGCGACGTCGGTTATATCGACGCTGACGGCTACGTCTTCATCTGCGACCGCAAGCGCGACATGGTGATCTCGGGCGGCGTCAATATCTACCCGGCCGAGATCGAGGCCGTGCTGCATGCGGTGCCCGGTGTGCACGACTGCGCGGTGTTCGGCATTCCCGACGCCGAATTTGGCGAGGCGCTGATGGCGGTGGTCGAGCCGCAACCGGGTGTCACGCTCGACATCGCAGCGGTCCGTGCCCAGCTGAAGACCGCGCTCGCCGACTACAAGGTGCCCAAGCACATCGAGATCCAGACCAACCTGCCGCGCGAGGACTCCGGAAAGATCTTCAAGCGCCGGCTGCGTGACCCGTATTGGGAGCGGGCGGGGCGGAGGATCTAGCGCCGCAAACCTCGCCGTCGTCCCGGCGAAGGCCCTAGGGCATGCACACATCTAGTTGGGTGGGGATTCCCGAATCGGTATTTCGTGTGATTCATATTGCGGCACTTCGGCTTTGGCGGAGGTGTCGACATGC